>Ga0307507_10003333_pt1 | contig 31465 bp, 23 predicted proteins | sample 7_EM_MG_FD_207223 | JGI IMG/M metagenome (GOLD analysis project Ga0307507, IMG submission 207223) | Populus trichocarpa ectomycorrhiza microbial communities from riparian zone in the Pacific Northwest, United States - 7_EM | ecosystem: Host-associated > Plants > Roots > Unclassified | place... | reverse complement strand
TTGTGAGTTGTGAGTTGTGAGTTGTGAGTTGTGAGTTGTGAGTTGTGAGTTGTGAGTTGTGAGTTGTGAGTTGTGAGTTGTGAGTTGTGAGTTGTGAGTTGTGAGTTGTGAGTTGTGAGTTGTGAGTAAAATAGCCGTTAAGATAATCAAAATCCGACAAAATCTGATAAATCTGCTTAATCCGAGTTCAGACAAATTTGCGTTAGGGATCGGCGCGGATACCGGCCAACGTGGTTAAGGCCTGTGCAGTATGAGCATAGAGCCCGGGCCGCAGGCAACGCCCGGATTAGTATCAAGTAGCGAATATCAAGTAAAAAAATAGCCACCCGAAAAACCGGGCGGCTATTTTTAAATTGTAATGGGGTTGATTTGACTTAATCCAACCCAATCAAACACTCACTTATTCAACCACTTCACCAACCTTAGGCGTATTTAAAAATACAAAGTTGTTGTCAAACATATCTACCTTAATGGTGCTGTCTTTATCAACTTTGCCCGCCAGAATCTGTTTCGATAGCTCATTCAGGATCTTTTTCTGGATAACACGTTTTAACGGACGGGCGCCAAACTGCGGATCGTAACCTAACTGGGCCAGCCAATCCAACGCTTCTTCGCTTGCTTCCATGGTGATGCCCATCTCGGCCAGGGTTTGTTGTACCTGTGCAAACTGTAGTTTCACAATGTCCTGTATCTCGTTCCGGCTTAGCGGTGTAAACATAATGATCTCATCTATCCTGTTCAAAAACTCGGGGCGGATGGTTGCCCTCAACAGGGTAAATAGCTCATTTTTGGTTTTGGCTATCAGTTCATCGCGGTTACTATCCTCCAAAGTCTGGAAATTTTCCTGGATGATATTTGAGCCAATGTTGCTGGTCATGATGATGATGGTGTTTTTAAAGTTTACCACACGGCCTTTATTATCGGTTAAGCGGCCATCATCCAATACCTGCAGCAGTATGTTAAACACATCCGGGTGCGCTTTTTCAATCTCGTCCAATAATACTACGCTATACGGTTTCCTGCGTACGGCTTCGGTTAACTGGCCGCCTTCATCATAGCCCACATAGCCCGGAGGCGCTCCTATCAGCCTTGAAACCGCGTGGCGTTCCTGGTATTCGCTCATATCTATCCGCACCAGGGCACCTTCGTCATTAAACAGGTATTCGGCCAGGGCTTTGGCCAGCTCGGTTTTACCCACGCCGGTTGTACCCAAAAATATGAACGACCCTATTGGTTTGCGCTTATCCTGTAAACCTGCGCGGCTGCGGCGTATAGCATCACTTATCGCCTCTATCGCTTCCTCTTGCCCGGCAACACGCTTGTGCAGCTCGCCTTCCAGGTTTAACAGTTTTTCTCTTTCGCTTTGTATCATTTTACTCACCGGGATGCCTGTCCAGCGGGCTACCACGCCGGCAATATCATCGGCAGTAACTTCTTCTTTCAGCATGCGGCTATCACTCTGGTTCTCTAACAGGGCGGCTTTTAGTTTTTCAACTTCGGCCTGTGCCTGTACAATGGTACCGTAGCGTAATTCGGCTACTTTACCGTAATCACCGGCACGTTCGGCCTGTTCGGCTTCCAGCTTGTAATTTTCAATCAGCTCAACCTTAATATTTATGCCGTCTACCAAATCTTTTTCGCCCTGCCATTTGGCGCGGAGTGAGTCGCGTTCGGCAGATAGGTTGGCAATTTCTTCGCTTAGTTCACTCACTTTACGGTCGTCGCGTTCGCGTTTAATGGCTTCGCGCTCAATTTCCAGCTGCATAATGCGGCGCTCCAGTTCGTCGACCACCTCAGGTACCGAATCCATTTCCAGGCGCAGCTTTGATGCGGCTTCGTCCATTAGGTCGATAGCTTTATCCGGTAAAAACCTATCGGCTATGTACCGTTGCGACATTTCTACTGCAGCAATGATGGCTTCGTCCTTAATCCGCACTTTGTGGTGTGTTTCGTAACGTTCTTTTAAACCACGTAATATCGATATGGCATCGGCGGCATCCGGTTCTTCGACCATTACTTTCTGAAAACGGCGTTCCAGCGCTTTATCTTTTTCTAAATATTTTTGGTACTCGTTAAGGGTAGTGGCGCCTATCGACCGTAATTCGCCACGGGCCAGGGCTGGTTTTAAAATGTTGGCAGCATCCATAGCACCTTCGCCACCACCTGCGCCAACCAGCGTATGTATCTCATCTATAAATAAAATGATCTCGCCATCGCTTTGCGTAACTTCTTTAATAACAGCTTTAAGGCGTTCTTCAAACTCGCCTTTATATTTGGCGCCTGCTATCAATGCACCCATATCTAACGAGTAAACCGTTTTTGTTTTTAGGCTTTCGGGTACATCACCCTTAATTATCCTGAAAGCGATGCCTTCGGCAATGGCAGTTTTACCAACACCCGGCTCGCCAACCAATATCGGGTTGTTTTTGGTACGGCGGGACAGGATCTGGATAACACGCCGAATCTCATCATCACGGCCAATAACAGGGTCAAGCTTGCCGCTTTCGGCGTACTCGTTCAGGTTACGGGCATATTTATTTAAGGCATTGTAGGTTGCTTCGGCATTTTGGTCGGTCACTTTGCTGTCACCACGCAAAGCTATAATAGCTTTTTTGAGGTCTTTTTCGTTTACGCCAAAATCTTTAAGTGCGCCGCTTACTTTGCCGCCGGCTGCCAGCAGACCCAACAGGATATGCTCAACCGATACAAACTCATCTTTAAATTCTTTTAAGTATCCTTGCGCTTTTTGCAGTGCCGAGTTACTATCTGATGATAAGTAAACGTTGCTGCCGCTAACCTTCGGGAACGATGCTATCTGGGTATCCAGTACCTCGTTCAGACGGTTAAGGTTAACATTAAGTTTTTTTAGTAAATAGGAAATAACATTTTCATCAACCAATAGCAGGCCTTTTAACAGGTGCGCCGGTTCAATTGCCTGCTGCTGGTTGCCGGTTGCAATCTCCGAAGCTTTTTGTACAGCTTCCTGTGCTTTTATTGTAAAGTTGTTAAAATTCATAATGATTAGTGTTATGAGTTGTATTAGTCAAATCCCTTGCCACATACCTTAAACATGATAAAAAGTCACACGGAAAATATTTTAAACGTCATTTTGTCGTTACCTGGAAAAATTGTAACATTTTTAATACTTTTATCCGTTTGGTAAATATCAACTCATGTTGAACACGCGCTTTTTTTTCAATAGCTTGCCTGTTAAATACAGGTCATTGTACAAAGATTTTTACACGTACCAGAATTTGATTGCTGTACGGGCCGCCAGTATTATATTTTTACTGTTGAATATAATTATAAGGGTGCTTTATGTTGTTTTTCCGGCAAGCCTTACCAAAGCACAAAACTTTCCCGAATTTAACACAAGTAACTGGGTGTTCCTGATTATAACTCCCTTTTTTCTGATAGCTGCCAATCTATTGATACTGGATTATAAAAAGCGTAAAAAAGGTACGCAACCCATGGCGTTTATTGCGTTTTTATTTTCGCTGTACATTATTACCTGCGGTATGTATTCCAGCTTTATAGCCACGTCCGATCCAAGCAATTCGCTTACGCTGTACCTGATTGCTTTGTGCCTTATAAGCGCGACGGTGGTATTGGAGTATTATGAAACCATTATCCTTGTTATAGGTATTGAGCTGTTTTTTACGGCTTTACTGCTATATAGTCAAACATCGCCAACGCAAATGCTTTATAACCAACTGATATCGGTGGTGCTGTTGTCGGTTTTTTATTTAACCTCCAGGTACTTTTTTACTTATAAAGCCAACAGTTATCAGCAGGTTTTACTGATAAGTGAAAAAAATCAATTGATAGAAGGTGCCAATGTGTTTAAAAACCAGGTACTGGGCATGGTTGCTCACGATTTGCGTAACCCTATTGCCTCGGTTGAATCGATAGCGATGATGATGGAACTGGATGAAGTAACGGAGGATACGCAGGATAATTTAAATATGATTAAAGAGTCGTGTGCCAAAGCCCGGTCGATTATTGACGACCTGCTGGATGCCGCACGTAATGAAAACGGCGCAGCCATTGAAACCGAAAGAACAGAATTAAATCAGTTGCTTAAGGCGGCTGTAAATTCCTGGCGAACCCAGGGGAAAATGAACGTTGATGTAATTTTTACCAGCAGCGTAAACCCAGCTTATGCACTGATTAATAAAGAAAAGTTTTCCCGCGTGATTGACAACCTGGTGAGTAATGCCGTGAAATTTTCAAACGATAACAACCGTGTTGACATGCGGTTAAGCCTGGTTAATAAAGATATTATTATAGAGGTTCAGGACTATGGTATGGGCATCCCGCAGGCCATGCTCCCCGAAATATTTAACCGCTTTACTAAGGCTGGACGTGCCGGCTTGCGCGGCGAAAAATCAACCGGTTTAGGCCTCAGTATCGTCCGCCAGATAGTTGAAAGCCATAAGGGTGCTATCCATGTTGAAAGCACGGAAGGCAAAGGCTCCGTTTTTGTGGTGAAATTGCCGGTTGCTTAAGTTCATTGGTATCTTAGGTGGTGCCAACGCAGGCAAGGAACAGGTGTACCACCCCACATGTCATGGTGTTTCTGGGTGTTTCATTTCCGGGTGGTACACACACTTTGTTGGTTATGCTTGGTACCGGGAGCAAAAAAAATGCCCCCCAGTTTTTTCACTAAGAACTATTTTGATCGGTTAAAATATAATAGGTTACACTTTTTGGCAGGGTTGTAACAGTTTTTTATCTAATAAAGGCATAGTTTTCAATAAATTATATCAAAATCTGTAAAAGGCATCAGTATAACCCATAAATACTCAAAATATTTTAATCTAAGGGTACTATTGGTATTATTATTGCGTTAAATAAACATATTGATATACAGGCTGATAATGCGTTCAAATGACAATTATTTATTTATCAATATCGCACTTAAATTGTTGTTGTATTATTAAATTGTTAATAGGTAACTTTTTTACTTAAAATATTTGTAAAATAAAAGATGTATTGTATATTTGCAGTATAGTATTTGTAAGGCGCTGAGCGGCAGCACCAGAAGGTTCGAGACCTCCCTTACAGCTCTTCTCATAATTTAGGTTTATAATTGGTTAGAACGCGCCCCTGCCCATCAGAGGGCGCTTCTTGTTTCTAATGGTTTTTAATTATAACCCGTATCTCGTTAATTGCTTTTAGAATAATCTTTGAATTTGATAGCACGAGTGTACAATATATATCTGACAAAAAAGGACAAGTTGCTGCCGTTCAGGTTCCTATCAAAGAGTGGGAGATGATAAAAAATAAATATCCTGACGTGGATCATATAGATAGTCAAATACCTCAATGGCATAAGGATTTGATAGATGCCCGACTTGAAACCTTGAAATAATCCCAATGATATTCATTCAATTGAAACCTTGTTTGACGGGTTGGAAACCTAATAGCCCAAACAAAGCCTCACTATTATTGTTACCATCTATGAAAGCCACTCACCTATGAAAAATCCGGTTTACGCAGATTTAAAGTACGCCAACGGAAGTTCCAGAAACATCATCATCGAACCGGTATTGGAACATGATCTTGCCGATACAGGTGTGTATAAAATTTACAAAAGTTCGGTTGACAATGAATCAATACTGTTTACGGAAGAAATGGAGATTGATGGCGATGGCCCCACTTTGGCCGATGAAGATAATCCAGATTATTTAGGCGTAATATATTTCCCTCAATCAGGTCCCTGGCACTACGAAGGCGACCTGCTCACGAATGGCGAGCAGCAGCAAATAATTTCGATATTACAGCAAAAAGCTTAGTTGGTGCCCTTTACTTTCATTTGAAAAGTATATACAGCTTTTGAGGCGGTGATGAAAAGCACGTCCCGGTTTTTGCCGCTAAAGCAGATGTTAGCCGTCCAGGGTTCATCAATATCAATATGGCCAATTTTTTCGCCTTTGGGGTTAAAAATTGTCACGCCTTTGCCGGTAAGGTATATGTCGCCCAGTTCGTCAATCGTCATCCCGTCTGATCCCATGGCTGTAAAAAGTATTTTGTTGGTTAATGAGCCATCTTTATTAATATCATAGCGATAGGTTTTGTTATCGCCTATATCGGCAACAAAAAGATGTTTGCCATTGGCAGTGCCAACTATGCCGTTAGGCCTCACAAATTCATCGTCGACGATAACTGCTTCGTGTTTGCCTTTTGGCAGATAATACAGTTTCTGGCCGTCAAGTTCGGGCTTTTTGTGCGTCCAATAGTCGCGTTGATAATAGGGGTCGGTAATATATAGCCCGCCATCCGGCCTTACCCAAACATCATTTGGGCCGTTAAATATTTGTCCTTTATAGCCGGTAAGCAATATTTCTATTTTTCCTTTTGGGCTGATAGACCAAAGTTCGTTTTTGCCATCGGCACAGCTGATCAGGTTGCCCTTACTGTCAAAATCCATTCCGTTACTGCGGCCTGCACTATCCACAAAAACAGATAGTTTGCCATCCGTACCATACTTCCATATCTTGTTATTGGGCTGATCTGTAAAAAATACATTGCCTTTTTTATCAACTGCCGGTCCCTCGGTAAACGCGAATTGTTTGGCAATTAACACAGCTTTGGTGCCGGCATTGTATAAAGCAGCAGTATCCTGGCTAAACACCTTGCAAGTGGCGGCTACCAGGCTGAATAATATCAGGGACAGTTTTTTCATGGTTTGGGTAATTGGTTGGCTAATGTAAGGGGTTTTGAATGGAAAAAGAAGAAGCCCCTCTAAATCTCCCCTGAAGGGGAGACTTTTTGATTTGCTTTATTAAATGGCGAACAGCCATGCCAATCAAAAAGTTCCCCCTTCAGGGGGTTAGGGGGCTAATTTTCCATTAAAAACGCTATTTTTGCACCTTTATTAAAAATACCGTTCAAAACATGAGTATTGCACTATCCGAGCAGGAAATCATCCGCCGCGAATCTTTACAAAAATTAAGGGAACTGGGCATAAACCCATACCCCGCCGAAGCATTTGATGTTGACGCCTGGGCACAGGATATTACCGATAATTTTGCAATAAAACCCGAGGCCTACCAAAATGTAGTTATTGCAGGCCGTATCATGACCCGCCGTATCATGGGTAACGCATCGTTTGCCGAGATCCAGGATTCAACAGGCCGTATCCAGATATACCTGAAACGCGATGATATTTGCCCCGACGAGGATAAAACTTTATACAACACGGTATTTAAAAAACTACTTGACCTTGGCGATTATGTTGGTATCAAAGGTTATGTGTTTTTAACTCAAACCGGCGAGATTTCTGTTCACGTAAGAGAATTAATCGTTCTTTCAAAATCGTTGAAACCACTACCCGTGGTTAGGCGCGATGACGAAGGAAATATATATGATGCATTTACCGACCCCGAACTGCGCTACCGCCAGCGTTATGTTGATTTAACTGTTAACCCGGCTTATAAACAAATTTTTATCAACCGGTCCAAAGTGATCAGCAGCATGCGCAATTATTTTAACGGGCAAGGTTGGATGGAGGTAGAAACCCCTATACTGCAGCCGGTACATGGCGGTGCCGCGGCCCGTCCGTTTGCTACACATCATAATACGCTGGATATGCCTTTGTTTTTGCGCATAGCCAATGAGCTTTACCTGAAACGCCTTATTGTTGCGGGTTTTGACGGTGTATATGAGTTTGGTAAAATGTTCCGCAATGAGGGTATGGACCGTACCCACAACCCGGAATTTACTGCCATGGAAATTTATGTAGCCTATAAAGACTACATCTGGATGATGGCCATGGTTGAAGAATGCTTGGAGACCGTTGCAAAAGCTGTTCACGGAATTCCCGTGGTTCAGGTTGGCAGCAACGAGATTAACTTTGCGGGCCCGTACGAAAAATTATCTATGTACGATTCTATCCTGAAATATACAGGGATAGATGTATCGGCCATGGATGAAGCCGCTTTGCGCGAAACCTGTGCCGAGCTGAAAATAGAAGTTAACCCAACCATGGGTAAAGGCAAACTGATTGACGAGATCTTCAGCGCCAAAGTTGAGCATAACCTGATCCAGCCGACTTATATTACCGATTACCCAATCGAGATGACACCGCTTGCCAAAAAACATCGCACCAAAGATGGCCTGGTAGAGCGTTTTGAGTTATTTGTAAACGGTAAAGAGATAGCTAACGCCTATTCGGAGTTAAACGACCCTATTGATCAGCGTGAGCGTTTAGAGGAGCAGTTGGTACTTGCAGGCAGGGGCGATGATGAAGCCATGGCCATGGACGACGACTTTTTACGCGCCCTGGAATACGGTATGCCACCAACATCGGGCCTGGGTATCGGTATCGACAGGTTAGTGATGCTGATGACTAACCAGAGCACCATTCAGGAAGTATTATTTTTCCCGCAAATGCGCCCCGAGAAAAAAGCTAAAGTTGTTACGGCCGAAGATTTTATAAACATTGGCGTACCTGCCGAGTGGGTGCCTGTGTTAAATAAAATGGGTTTTAACACCGTAGAAGAACTAAAAGCCGGCAACCCCAACAAGGTATTTAACGACCTTGGCGGCATGCGCAAAAAATTAAAACTTGATATTACCATGCCTACCAAAGACGAGGTGATGGCCTGGTTTAAATAATATAAGAAAACTAACTTTACTCTTTACGACGACCGCGAAGTACCTTTTCCAAAGGAAATTTCGCGGTCGTTTTTTTATTAGTTGAGAATATCTTTTGTTCCCGTTACTAAGCGGATTTTCCCTGGTCTTGACTCTTGATTCTTGATTCTTGCATCTTCGTCCCTGATTGTCGTCAAAAGTTTTACATTTGCTTTGTTAAAATAAGAACTATCCATGGTTAAATTCAACCGGTTTACACTGGATAATGGCCTCCGGGTTATTGTTCATGAAGATAATACCACGCCTATGGCAGTGCTCAACATTCTGTATGATGTTGGCGCACGCGACGAAGATCCCGAGCAAACCGGCTTTGCACACTTGTTTGAGCACCTGATGTTCGGCGGATCTGTAAATATTCCCAGCTATGACGAGCCACTGCAAAGGGTAGGCGGCGAAAACAATGCTTTTACCAGTAACGATATCACCAACTATTATATCACCCTGCCATCGGCCAATATAGAAACGGCATTTTGGCTGGAGAGCGACCGCATGTTAAACCTCGCCTTTAGCGAGAAAAGCCTCGAGGTGCAGCGCAACGTGGTAATTGAGGAGTTTAAGCAGCGTTACCTTAACCAGCCTTACGGCGATGTTTGGCTAAAGCTGCGCCCGCTGGTTTACAAGCAACACGCGTACCGTTGGGCTACTATTGGTAAAACCATCAAGCACATCGAGGATGCCAAAATTGAGGATGTGAAAGCATTCTTCAAAAAACATTATAACCCGCAAAACGCCATTATGGTGGTAGGGGGCAATATTACAACTGAAGAGGTTAAAAAACTCTCCGAAAAGTGGTTTGGCCAAATCCCTGCCGGCGATAAATATACACGCAACCTGCCGCAGGAGCCCGACCAGTATGACGAACGCCGCGAAACGGTTACTGCCAAAGTGCCATTGAACGATGTGTACATCGCCTTCCAGATGGGAGCAAGGCTTGACGATGATTATTACCCGGTGGAGCTATTGAGTGATATCCTGTCGCGTGGTCACTCCTCACGTTTGTACCGTAGTTTGGTGCAGGATAAGCAAATTTTTAGCGAGGTGCATGCCTATATTACCGGCAGCCTGGATAAAGGCATGTTTGTGTTAGAGGGCAAGCCACTGGAAAATGTTAGCATTGAGCAGGCAGAAGCCGCGTTTTGGGACGAGTTGGAAAAAGTAAAAGCCACGGAGATTCCGGCTGATGAATTAACCAAGGTGCAAAACAAAACTGAATCGACCATGGTGTTTTCTGAAATGTCGTTGTTAGATAAAGCTATGAACCTGGCCTCGTTTGAGCTGCTGGGCGATGCCGACCTACTGAACCAGGAAACCGCCAAATACCTGGCCGTAACCCCTGCGCAAATAAAGGAAGCTGCCAACAAGATATTCAGGAAAGATAATTCATCAACACTGATTTATTTGGCCGAGAAAGAAGAAGTTTCTGAATCAGAAGTTTTCACGGCAAGTTTATCTTGATGGAGTTCAAGAAAGCTGCGCTGTTTTCAGAATTAGAGAATTAACAGAATTGGAATTCGTCTGAACCACGATTTTTCGGATTAAGGGATTTACAGGATTATTTTAATCAAATCCAAAAAATCTGATCAATCTGTTTAATCCGAGTTCAGAAAAAAGAACCACTGACCAATGACCAAAATAGATAGAACATTAGCCCCCGATTTTAAGGCTATTGATAATATAAACCTGATACGCCCGGGGCATAAAAAGCTCGATAATGGCTGTAATATTTTTTGCTTTAACTCTGGCGACCAGGAATTGGTGCGTATAGAATGGATTTTTGGCAACCTGCGTTTTAACCCGGCGTTGCCGCTGTTAAACATGGCCGTAAACACCATGCTTACCGAAGGTACCAGTACGCTAACCGCAGCCCAGATTGCCGATAAAGTTGATTTTTACGGCGCCTTTTTGCAGGTTGAATACGGGTACGAAAACTCGCAGGTTGTATTGTACAGCCTGAATAAGCACCTGCACCACACCTTGCCGGTTATTGTTGATATTTTAACCAATTCAACCTTCCCCGAGAAAGAATTGGAAACTTTTAAACGCAACCAACAACAAAAACTGCAGGTTAGCCTGCAGAAAAACGATGTTGTTGGCCGTCGCAATTTTAACAAAGCTGTTTACGGCGATACCATATATGGGGTAGGGGCGAGCTTTGATAATTATAAGGCTCTGCAGCGCGATGAATTGGTTGTGCACTATAAAGAGCAATACCAGCCATCAAACTGCACCATTATTATTGCAGGTAAAATTGAACCGGAAACTTTAACCCTCATTACCGATACCTTTGATAAAGGATGGGTTAATGGCGCTATACCTGCCGATACTACCCAGCCGGAAATTGTACCGGCTACAGAATTATTTTACTTTACCGAAAAGCCCGAAGCCCTGCAATCGGCCATCAGGATAGGTACACCGATGATTAACCGCAGCCATCCGGATTTTCAGCAGTTGCAGGTACTCAATACGGTCTTGGGCGGCTATTTCGGGTCGAGGCTGATGGCCAACATCCGCGAGGACAAAGGCTATACGTATGGCATCGGCTCGGGCCTGGGCTCGTTTAAGCAGGGCGGCTCATTCTTTGTAGCCACCGAGGTTGGGGCAGATGTGTGCAAACCAGCCCTTGCCGAAATTGAAAAGGAAATCAATATCCTGAAAACAGAACTGATCCCCGACGAGGAGCTTTCATTGGTACGCAACTACATGTTAGGCTCGCTGTTAGGAAGCCTGGAGAATGTTTTTTCGCATGCCGATAAATTCAAAAGCATCTACTTTGCCGGTTTGGATTATGATTATTACGATAAGTATGCAGCTACTGTGAAAAGTGTAAACTCTGCAAGGTTATTGGAATTAGCCAATATATATTTCCACTTTGAGAACTTCTATAAAGTGATAGTGGGCAAATATTAAAAGTGTTATAATAGCTTGTATCAAAAGAAAGCGGGCGATGATTTTAAATTATCGCCCGTTTTCTTTTGGTATACAAGTGTATGTTTAAGTTAGCTTCGCTATAATATCGGTAATTAAACTTACAAGTGGTTCATCTCGATAAAAAACGATAATACATCTGTATCATTAACTTCCGTGTTAAAGCTGATCTTATCATTGTTGAAACGGGAGGTTTTTGCTTCCATCAGCCGTTTGCCCAGCATGTTACGTACCAGTGTATACAAGTTACACCCACCTCCGCTGCATTGCCTTGTTATTTCGTCAATATCAACCGGCGATTTTGATACCAGCACACACATTTTTTCTTTACCGATAGTGTTATCAAGCTGGAAACTGTGGTCTGCATCTGGTAAAAACAGGGTGGCATTGCTAAAGTTTATCAACGCGCTTTCGTTATTTTTCTGCTGTGGAAAAAGTGCGTTGCAGATACCCTTACCATCTATATTTAACACGTATACGTATGCTGGCTGGCCCAGGCCCAACTGAATTTTATAATGATTGCCCGAGTAAAATGGCTGGGCGAGTATAAAGTTGGCATAACTGAACTGCCCGTCGGCCACAACACTTTGGCCGCGTGTATCAACTGCATTTTTGTTTACCGGCACACCTTCCATGCTGCCGTCATTTTTCTGAAGCATAAATGTCAGTTCACCGGTTAGCATTGGCTTTTTAATTTTTTCAGGCAGAATAGTTTTAACGGGATTAACAACCGGTGTTATTACTTCCGGCGTTTCTACCTTGGGTTGCACTACGGCAACCGCCGGTTGATCGTCATATTCATCAATACAATACACATCGGTAACAAAAGCGCAAAAATCATTATAGTTTATCCAATAAAATCCCTTTTTTGCGCGGTATGCACCCCAACTGTTCATGATCTCAAAAGAGCCGCCGTTCAGGTTATCATCATACCCAATAATGCACATGGCATGGCCGCCATACTGGTTTGAACCTAATTTGATTTTGGCGCTTTCTTCAGGGTACGGGTTCCATATGCCCGACTGATCAACTGCGCCAAAGCTATCAGGTAACTTCATGCCAAATACCAGCGGCTGCTTCTCTATTAAAGATGATTTTATGCGTGAAACTACCTGCGCATTGGTCATTTTACGATTATAAACGCTGTTAAAATTCTTAATCATGTAGTTTTTGGCCTGTTTAATGTCATCCGGCTGGTAAGTTTTACCACAAGTAAAGCTGTTGCCAAGCGTTACAATATTTCCCCTTGTTTTCATAAACGTAAGCGCCGTAGGAATATAGGTGCCGGTACCACAGTCACCAGGTTGTTTTATATTGTTGTAAATAAAGTCGGGCGAAAACGTATTGGCAATAAGTTTATCGTAATGGTTGGTTTTAGAGTATCCATGTTTTACGGCATATGATATAGTACGTGCTGCATAAGCGGTAGACCAAGCTGTACATGAACTATACGCACCCTGATCGCCAACTGGTGGGGTATATTGGTATAGCGAAAAATTTGAAGGCAAATCTGACCGGCTAACTTCAACGGATAGGGACAACTGGGGCACAGCATCAGAAAGGTTTTGGTCAAAATCACCACCGGTTGTTACAGGCGTTCTGTTGATTTCCATAACCCCTTTATTTTGCCAGTACTTGTTAAACAACTGTACAAACAGGATGCCATTTGGCTTGCCGGATGCAGCATACAAGCTTCTGTAAACGCTGTCGCGTACCTGTTCGGGTTTTTGATCTGTACCCTGATATGCCTGTATAGTGCTGGCTATCAGTGTTTCCATCTCGTTTGTTTTATCAAAATAGGGGGCAAAGGTGGTAACTAATTTACTTGTACCATTTGATTTATCGTAATAGCCCAGCGAGTATTTAATGTTTGGATTTGATGTTTCGGTAGCCAGGTCTGTATAATTGATGATCAGGGTATCATTACGCGCATTTACCGGCCGGATAACTGGGCTTTTTAACGGCGCATCAATTTCAACAAAAAAGGTGCTTCCGTTTTCCTGCGGATAGGTTGCAGGGTTAAACAGAAACTTATTTTCATCTTCAATAATAATTTTACCATTGCTTGCTGCGTATGTTTTGAGCGCATCGGGTATATGTTCGATAATCTCGCCCCGACCGCTCAATGAGCCCGATCTTGATGTTTGATGCAATGCGGATAGCAAAAGCTCGGTATATACGTTATTGCCGGCCGCAGCTGCCGCCGAAGGCGCTATAATCTTCTCGCCCTTGCCAACTACAACTACGTATAATTTATCCTGCATGGTCGACCATTGCAGTTTGTCGTCGGGCTTTAGCTGACTGCCAGGCTTTATATATTTACCATCGCTGGTTTTTACCCTGCCGGATACTTTAGTGACGATGTACTGCGCAAAGCTGCCATTAGCCGACAGCATAAGAAGCAATGCTATTGATAACAAATTTTTCATAATTGTTTAGGTTGTTTTTGTTGACTGATAAAATCGATGCCCGAAAAAATAAAAGCCGGTATAAAAAGGCTTACGTTGATATTAAAAATTAAAACAGATATTAATGACAATAGCGCCAGCACGGTGATGTACGATATATAATCGCCTAAAAAAGAGATGATGTGGCTGGTAACACCAAAGCTTAACCTCGATTTTATATCGGGCAATTTGTTATAAATAGAAACGTAACTTAAAACAGAGAAACTTGTAATCAGGAAAATTACCCACCAAAGGGTTACATAATGGTTACCGTTGAGTAAATTCAGATAAATGTTGGCCAATATAATTGTACCGGGTATTTTGCCGTAAGCGGTATCATGCACATCCTCTTCAAAATTGCCTATCAATACTATCTTATCGTCAAATACTGCTTTTAAAGCAGCTGCACTGCTGCTAAGCGATTGTAAATTACCAATATGGTACAACTGACAGGCTGTATTGTTGGTAATGCCGTTAAGGTCATAATAACAGTTCGGCCATATATAGTTAAACACCAGTTTGTTGTTGCAAAATGTAGCATAACGCCCGCCTTTATACATTGCCCCGTCAATTTTTGTATGTAACAGCACAGGTGCCGACATTGCCCCCAGATCATCATAATTTAAGCGAAACTTGTTTAAAGCCGTTCCATAGGTACGGTATTCGGCAATACCGTAACTGGCTTTATACAGGGGGGTATCTACAGCACCGTTGTTTAGCAGCACACTTATAGCTGTTTTATCGTTTCTTTTTATTTCGGCCTGCAGGCTGTCATCTATGGTTTTATCGGGGATAACACCGGGCAGGTTGTTTTTTTTGATTATGCTATCCAGTTTGTTATCAACAGTGCTGGTATAGGGATAATAAAACTGCAGATCGAATAATATGAATTTTGGTTTCGCTGTGCTTTGGTTTATAGCTTGTAATAGTTTAAAAAGCTTATACCTGTCAGATATGGCCACGTTGCCCGTTCCTGCAGTATCGTTTACCAGGGTCAAATCTTTACCTGTACTTATAAATACAAATTGCCTGTTAATTTGCGGCTGGTTGTTAAAAACCTTGTTTTTCAAAAACATCTCGTAATTAAACAAGCTATCTTCAACACTCAGCGTGTAATAAGAGTTAAGATACACCCACGAAAACAAAAAAACAACAACTCCGCAAAAGCTTGAAACAGCAATTTTTTTTATAGATACCGGCGTAAACAAAGCGCTCATGCGGCTATTTCATTTTAAAATAAAACTGGCCGCCTTCGCTGCCTGCCACTTGTAAATTTATTAATGTACACTCGGTATTGGCTTCATTTTTAATGCCTGGATATATTCGTGTTTGCAGGTCGCGGGCCGAGATGTATTTATCTTCGTTACTGTTTAAGTTGATGAGCAGCATTTTTATATAGGCACTTTTGCCCGGCACAGGTTCAGTTCCGCCGCTGGTTAAAAGCTGCCGGCTCCGGTTTTTAAACTCATACTTTGATGGCGCATCGGCGCCGCCGCGCATAGCGCCGCTAAAACAGGCATCGGCCATAATAAGTATGTGCCTGGCGTTACATGATTTTATCAAATCGGATATGTTTGTATTGGATATATAATCATATTCCTTTTCGGCATGTAAAGGCACCCAGTAAGCCATGTTAGTGGCTTCGGTATAGTAACCATGGCCGCCATAAAAAATAACCAGGTTATCACCGGGGGTTAATTTTTCCAGTTTGCTGGTCAGCGCGGTAAGTATCTCTACCCGGTTTTTGTTAAAAATGGTATCAACATTAGCCGGATCAAAATTATATTTATCAATAAGTACTTTGCGCAGCTCAAGTGCTTCGCCAATAGTGGTTGGCAAGGCATGCCAGTTGCTGCCGCTATAATCAGTGTTGGCTATAAATATGGCATGAAATTTTTCATTATCCGATATCGGCAAAATAACGTCGCCAGGGGTGTTTTTTGCTTCGGGTTTTCCGGCGAGGTGAAAAGTTTCAGTTGCCGTGTTGCCTTTTTTATCGGTTGCTTCAACAACTATATCTGTAGCGTCCTGGCTTATATATGCCTGAAAAAAACCGGCTTCGGTAATGGAACTTGCCGGCTTGCCATTTACATTTACGGTGCTTATGCCCGATGGATCGATGGCGTTGCCATCAACGTACAACTGGTTTTTGATTACCACATCGGCTACAACAGTTTGCCCGCGTGATACTTTTGGAGTAAGTAATTCAATTTGCGGCGGTGTTTTGTCCCTGTCTTTTCGTGAGCTAACCAGGTCTTTCGCCTTGTTCAATATATCCTTAAAAATACTGCTGTAAGGATTGATGGTTACCTGTTTTTCATAAAATACTACAGCTTTATCAAGGTTGCCATATTGTTTTTCAAATATTTCGGTAGCTTTAACCTGGGCATCTTCGTAACATTGACCGGTTTCTTTAGGGATGCTCTTTAATATCTTATTGGCGGCATCGTATTGCTTTAGGGCAATATTGCGTTGTACATCTGTCATAAATACCTGGCAATTTTGCTGGTAATATTTAATGATCTTGTCTTTTCCCCGCTTTAAAAAGTTCTGGATGCCAACATCATCAACCGATATCGAGTTAATGATATTAGCTTTAGCTTCTTCTTCGGTAAAACCGGTGCCCTGTATAATTTTGTTGAAAGAAGCATATAGTATTTTAGTGCTGGCTTGCTTAATAAACAGGTTAAATGTGCAATTGGCCACATAAAGTTGCTTAATGGTGCCTGCCGATTTTTGTATAGGGCCTATGGCAAGTGTTGGGGTAATTATAAAAGGTTGTTCTTCATCGGTAGATGCAAGGCCGCTGTTGGTTAAAATAACGGCAAGTTTATTGCCCAGTTGCGCTACAGCAGCATCCGGAAAACCATCAATGGCCAAAGGCATTACAACAGCCAATGTAATACTTGATGCCGACGACGTGGAGTTTTCGGTTTCATCCTGCGCCATCACCTTAATTACGTCAATGAGCAGGAAAAGAATGATAAAAAAAACGCTTTTTTTATATAAATGCATGGCAGTTTAGTTTACTATTGAAATAAATATGCCCCCGTTTTTTATCGATCGTTTAGCAGTTATACCTTTTGTTTGCAAAAATCCGGTGATCTTTCTTGCAAAGGCCGAAAGGGGATAATTACGGCTATTAATATCGCGTACGGGTATTTTCACCACATCAAAAAACAAACGCGTGCTGGTACTTCCTTGTGAATGAACATCATTTTTAAAAGCGTTAGCCGCCATAAAATCTTCAATTGCGTCGGACAGTTGTACCCCCTGAATAGCCGAATCAAAGGTATGGGCAGCTTCGGGTGCCAATGAAAAGTCAACTTTTATAGGGCGTCCGTTATTTACAATGTCTGTAAATTTTGCCTGCAAAATATTCAGGAATTCATCGCTGCAGGCAATCGGCGAACTAAGGGCTACGCCGGGTTTTGGGGAAGGTATGGATATGGCCACATTTATAAGCGTAGCATCATCAGATCCATATCTCTCTCTCGAATCGCAGGTTACGGTGGCGTAGGCGCTGGCTGTGGCCGCGTCATAAGCACTAAGCAATACCATTGCCTGTTTGCCTTTTTCGGTAGGTACCATGTGTATGTCAACCTCTACATAAATATCAGCGCCAGATAACTCAACCAATTGACTTTTAACATCTGATTGCGCGTTGGATGTGAATAATTTGTTATCGATAGCTTGTTTAAGTGTAGCCACAAAATCGCGGGTGGTAAAGCCCCTGCTGTCAAATGCATTTTTAACTTTGGCTATGGCCAGCCTTTTGTTAAAGTCGTTTTCCAGTAATGTACGCATATCCTCGCCATCTTTGGCATAGGGAATTACCATTATAACCGGTTGTACGGTATTTACAACGGGCGTATTTTGTGCTGATGCTATTTTGCACAGGCCTGTTAATATTACAAATGCAAAAAGTATATTTTTTTTCATGATTTAAAATCCAAAACGGCGTATTACACCGTTAGTTTCAAGGTAGGTTTTGAGCGATGACAGGTTTATTTTTAAACGGAGGTTTACTACTGTGCCATTTTTTTCCTTAACCGGGATCCCCGTTTTTTCAGTAGCTACAATGAATTTATTGTAACATTCAAATTTGGTAAAGCAATCCATCGCACCCGGGTGATTTTTTTTGGCCAGGGCCTCATCGTCAACCAAAGCTTTAGGTTGCACCGATCCTGGCAAGCCCTTGTAAAGGACGGTGCTGAAGGCGTTGCCGGCTGCATCGTTATAGGCATCCTTTTCGTTCCCGGCTATGCCGCTCGATTCCAGGTAAATCACACCTTCTTCGGCCGATGGAATACTGGCTACCTTATAAGTGTAAAACCCACGCGGGCTGCTGCAACTTAAAACTGCAAAAGTTAAAGCAAACAAGGCGATAATTCTCTTCATCATTTTTTAAATAGATTTTACTTTTATAGCGTAGGCTTTTTTGCTATCCAACAGGCTTTTTATTTCTTTTTTACCCTTTGAAACTTTACACACTGTTACATCGCCTTGTATTTCTTTAACTTCCAGTTCACCTATAGTACTTTCCTGGTTGTAAGGTTTGCCATTAACGGTGTATTGATCTGTGGTGAATACAGTTAGGAATACCTTTGTTTTATTGCTTCCCCAAAGGCCTTTTAATACAGAAGTAGCGTTATCAAGCGTAAGATCTGTTCTGATTTCATCATCGCCAGGGCAGCTGGGTGCCGATGAACCATTGTCGAAAATTTCTTTACCACCGGTTATTAGTAGCTGATCGGGATAGCCGCCATTTTCTTTCGTTATTTTGAGTATAGTAATAGGAGGGGTAAACATTTGCCTTACCCTGGTTTGTACATCATTGCCCAAACGGCATAAAGCGTTGCTGACAATGCCGGTTTTATCCATAGAAGCAAAATTCTTACTGGTTGTGGCTATTGATTTTGACAGAAATACAGCGCCTGTTTCTACCTTATCAATTTGCAGTTGCAGGCGTATGGTGCCATTATAAACATTGCTTGTTCCTGTTGATTTTTTAGGATTGAGCGGATCGATATTTGAAGTGGTAGCGGTTTCAATATCGATAGGGCTTACTACGCCTGTGATAATATACTCGGCGCCAATCAAACGCCCTTGTTCAATCATCTTCGGGCTAAAAACAAAGCTATTGCCCTTTGTTTCTTCAATTTCACGTTTAAATTTACCAAGCTTGCTTCTGTCTAACAAATAAAATCTGCTGGGCTTATTGGCAAAGCAACCTGCAACGGTTTCCTGAACAATGCGGGTTAATGAACTATCTGCAGACGATGCAGAAGTAAAGGGTAAAATGGCGATACTGGTAGGTTGATCCTGTGCTTTTGACCGGGCACAAATAAATAGTAGACAAATTGCTAAAATTTGAAATAGGGTTTTCATTTTGACGAGGGTTAAGTTTAGATGGTAAAGTTTTTTTGTTGTGAGTTTGGTTTTAAATCGAGGCGTTTATTATTAGTTAATTTTTTACTATTTTAACAGATCGTTTTTTTGACAGGTACTAAATTCTTTTTTACTGTAAATGAATGACTTATGTTGGTCTAATTTAAATATTATTATTTATAATATAAATATATTTTTTTATATATTAATAGTTAATTAACATGTTCGTTAGGGTTAATTATTCTGCTTTTTTCTAAGTTAAAATGTTTAAATAGTAATTTTTTTTAACGTAACCGGATATATTGAAATGGCATGCTGTGAGTTGGTATCGTACAGGGAAATTTTCTTTTTACGTTTTTTTCAACGACATTGCCAAAAATGACTTGTAAAAAGGTAATTGCCTGATTTGTTAACTATTGGACAGGCGTTTTATTCGGGCAATGGATTGGTTGGTATGGTTAAAAATTAATAAAGATTGTTTTTGCAAAGGCGATTAGCATAAGCTACCTGGTATGTATTAACTTACTGGCTTATGTAATTTTGTGATGGTTAATAAAACAAAGCTTTGTTAACCATTTTATATATCAAGCAGCAACTTGTATTGGCATTTAGAATATTAATGCTGTGAGTACGATGCTTTAATAGCTAAAGCACACCCGAAATTCCAATTATCATTACACCGCAATTTTTCATAAATCCGAAATCTCAATTCCGAAATCCCAAATAATTTATTACCTTTGCCCGGCAAATAATAACTCCAAAATAATTATTTGCTATGCAGTTAGACCCATCTAAATTTGTTGCCGAAGGATTAACTTACGACGACGTTTTACTACTCCCCGCTTATTCAGAAGTATTACCGCGCGATGTTAACACCAGCAGCTGGTTAACAAAAAACATCCGTTTAAATATTCCCATTATTTCGGCAGCTATGGATACTGTTACCGAAGCTGGCCTGGCTATTGCCATTGCACAGGCGGGTGGTATAGGTATGCTGCATAAAAACATGACCATACAGGCGCAGGCCGATGAAGTTCGTAAAGTAAAACGATCTGAAAGCGGCATGATCCAGGATCCGGTTACTTTGCTGGAAGATGCCCTGCTGGCAGATGCATTCCAGATTATGAAGGAACACAACATCGGTGGTATCCCGGTAATTGATGCCGGTCATCGCCTTAAAGGCATTATCACCAACCGCGATCTGCGTTTCCAAAAAGATATGAGCGTACCGGTTAGTACGGTAATGACCAAAGCCAACCTGATCACAGCACCGGAGGGTACTACACTTACAGAAGCTGCGGCGATACTGCAAAGCAACAAAATTGAAAAGCTGCCGGTTGTAAACTCAAATGGCAGACTGGTAGGTTTAATCACTTATAAAGACATTCAAAAAGTTAAAAATTTCCCTAACGCCTGTAAAGACGAGTTTGGCCGCCTGCGGGTGGGCGCCGCCGTTGGTGTTGCCGCGGATAATATCGATCGCGTAACCGCCCTGGTAACCGCCGGTGTTGATGTGGTTACAGTTGATACAGCCCACGGCCACAGCAAAGGAGTTATTGATATGGTGAAAGCTATTAAAGCTTTGCATCCAAACCTGCAGGTTATTGCCGGTAACATTGCCACAGGCGATGCGGCTATTGCCCTTGCCGATGCAGGTGCCGATGCCGTTAAAGTAGGTATTGGTCCGGGTTCAATTTGTACTACCCGTATTATTGCAGGTGTGGGTGTACCACAACTATATGCCGTTTACGAGTGCGCTAAAGCGTTAGAAGGCCGTGGCATTCCGGTTATTGCCGATGGTGGTATCAAACAAACAGGTGATATTGTAAAAGCTATAGCAGCCGGTGCAAGCTCTATCATGGCAGGCTCGCTGTTTGCAGGGGTGGAAGAATCGCCGGGCGAAACTATTATATACGAAGGCCGTAAATTTAAATCGTACCGCGGCATGGGCTCGGTTGAGGCCATGGCAAAAGGATCAAAAGATCGTTATTTCCAGGACGAAACAGATGTGGTAACTAAACTGGTACCTGAAGGCATTGTAGGCCGTGTGCCATTTAAAGGCAGCATGGCCGAAGTGGTGTTCCAGTACATTGGCGGTTTACGCGCCGGTATGCACTACTGTGGCGCCGCCAATATTGAAGATCTGCAACGCGCCAAGTTTGTACGCATAACTGCAGCCGGTATGCGCGAAAGCCACCCGCACGATATTACTATTACCAAAGAAGCTCCTAATTATACAAGCAGGTAGGCAATTATTGAATTATTGAATTGGCGAATTAGTGATTTTTTACGCTAATAGTCGATTCACTAATTCACTAACTCACAAATTCACTAATTAAAAATGAAATCCATCTGTGTATTCTGCGGTGCCAACTTTAACGGCGATCCTTTATTAAAACAAGCTATAGAGCAACTGGCCGAAGTTATGGTGAGCCGAGAAATTACCCTGATATTTGGCGGCGGCAAGGTTGGCGTAATGGGATTGATAGCGGATGCCATTTTAAGCCGCGGCGGTAAGGCGATAGGGGTGATCCCGCAGTTTTTGATGGATAAAGAAGTTGGCCATACCGGTTTAACCGAGCTGCATATTGTAGATAATATGCACCAGCGCAAGCAAATGATGAATGAATTGTGCGATGGCATTATCACCCTGCCCGGCGGACTTGGTACCCTCGAAGAGTTTTTTGAAGTACTTACCTGGCTGCAGTTAGGCCTGCACAACCATCCGATAGGGCTGCTTAATACCGGCGGGTATTACGATTCATTGTTAAAACAACTGGATGTAATGGTTGAACACAAATTCCTGAAACCCACCAACCGTGAACTGGTCATCACCTCCGGAGACCCAATTGAACTCGTAAACTTGTTGAGCACCTTCAACGCCAAGCCCGACGAAGTTTGGTTTAGGGACAGAAACCTTGGTTAAGTCAAAATTCAAAAGTAAAAATTCAAAAAGAGAAGTTCAAAACCGAGCGTTATACTAATTCTGTTAATTCTTAAATTCTTAATTCCGGTTCAGACAAAAGTGTTAGGGATTGGCGTGGATACCGGCCAACGAGCGTAATGCCTGCAGGCGTATGAACAGAAAGCCCGGCCGCAGGCAACACCCTCTTTTAAAGTCAAAATTCAAAAAACGGGTTGGCAATTCGTTATTTAAATTCTGAAGCCGGGGCAACCCTCCGACATCAACAAAATAAACACAAGCAACTCCAACAAAATCCTGTAATCCATTAATCTGCTGAATCCCGGTTCAGAAAATAAAAAAATTACAGATTTCAAATGTCAAACCTATGCAGAAAAATCATCTGCACATTTGAAATCTGAAATCTGCACATCAAAATCATCCTTCCACCTGTGTTATTGTCCAAAAATCGTCGGCAAGGTCGGTGCTGGTAATGTATTCGTAGGGCATCAAAAAATAACCTTTTTGTCCCCAGGCGGCTCCCCAGCTGTTGCGGATAATAAAAGCTTTTTTACTATCGTCATACCCGGCAGCCATAACCGCATGACCACCCATAACCTTTTCGGTTTTTGCAGGCATGTTAAGTATGCCGGTTTGGGCAACTGTAGTGCTTTCAAAGCTTTGGTAAACGGTAAAGCCAAATACAAACGGGTTGCCGGTTGCAAGGCACGATTTGAGCTCGCTAATGTTCATATTGTTTAGGCGGGTGTATTGTATAGCCAGGCTTTTTTTAGCTTTTGCAAATAATGACTTTGTAGGTTTTTTTGCAAATTTGGTGGTATCGTAAGGCCAAAATTTTTCGTCGCAAACACCCTGAGTGGCAACAGATTTTATGCCATCGCGTAACTGGGCGCCGCTATCCTGACTTACAGTACCTTCCAGCACCCGTTCGTTATAATAAATAAACAGGCGCGATGGGTTAAAGACCGGCAGTTTTTGCCGCATCAACTCAAACTCAAACGCGCCACCTATGGCGTTGGCTGTGCATGAGCCCAACTGGCCCTGGTCATAAACGGGCGGGCATTGTACACGCAGATCAACCATCGGCGGCAATGGTTTAGCTAAAGCTTCGGGGCGAACTATGGCATATTTTAAATCGCGGTGATCGGGCAGGTCGGGGGTCCAGCCGTAGTGTTGAGTTTTTTGTGTCATGGCAAATTGGAGGGGCTAAGTTATTGTGAAGTAAAGTTATATGGTTTTAGGTAAATATATATACGTGTTTTTACGTTATTTTAAACGTAATGCTACTTTATTGTGAGTAGTGAGTTGTGTCAACTGCAAACTGCAATTGGCCACTAAATCGTATAATGTGCAATCACATCCTCGGGTACCTTAGCGCTTCTTCCTGTGGCCATATCAATCATCACGTAATCAAAATAGCCGTCGCAGCATACTTTGCCGGTGGCTTTGTTGCTAAGGCCGAATTTTACGCGGCAGCCTTTGTCGTCGATGCTTTCGATGCCAGTTTTTACGATGAAGTAGTCGCCCATGGCGAGGGCACGTTTATAATCTACGTGGGCAGTGCGTACTACCCAGCCAAAACCGCGCTCCATAAATTTTTCCATGGCCATGCCGTAGCAGCGTTCCATCTGATCATACCGGGCGGCCAGTACATAATCAAAATATTTGCTGTTGTGTACGTGCTGAAACATGTCGATATCGTCGGGGCGTACGCGAAATTCGGTTTCGAAGGCGGAGTAGATGGGAGTATTCATAGGGCAAATATAATAATTGGGTTGGAGAGTGGTTGGTGAATGGTTGATTAAGTGAGTGGTTGAGATTTTATGTGCAAGGATCCTCCGGCTTGTTTCAGCTGAAAGCTGAAACCCTGTAACCCACGAGTTGAAAGCTCGTGTAGCGGCGGAACTCAAATAGCCCAGTCAACCCTCTCCTAATCAAACTCAATCAATCACTCACCAAACCTTTTGAATTTTGGATTTTTACTTTTTACTTTTGAATTTAATCACTATCTTTGCACCCACAATTAACAAAAGTATTTAACGCTTTAATATTATTCACGTAATGTATTTAGGTAAAGAGACAAAGGCAGAGATCTTTGCAAAACACGGTAAGGGTGCTACAGACACTGGTTCAACCGAAGGTCAGGTAGCATTATTCACACACCGCATCGCGCACTTAACTGGTCACCTTAAGAAAAATAAACACGATTTTTCTACCCAGTTATCACTGCAAAAATTAGTAGGTAAACGCCGCGGATTGTTAGCGTACCTGTACAAAAAAGACATTGAAAGATATCGTGCTATCATCAAAGCTTTGCAGCTAAGGGATATCATTAAATAATTCTCATACTTTTTATTAAAAAGCCATCCCGATTTTGTGGATGGCTTTTTTACTTTTGAAAAAATTATACACACACATAAAAAACCGGTGCGCTCCGAAAGATGAAAAGTGCACCACAACAAAAAGAAGATGAGTTTAAACGTAATTAAAAAAGTTATTGATTTAGGTGACGGCCGCACCATTGAGATCGAAACAGGTAAACTGGCCAAACAGGCAGATGGCTCTGTAGTTATTAAAATGGGTGATACCATGCTATTGGCTACCGTAGTATCATCACTGGAAGCGAAAGAGGGAGTTGATTTTTTACCCCTTTCTGTTGATTACCAGGAAAAATATGCTGCCACCGGTCGTATTCCGGGTGGTTTTTTACGCCGCGAGGCGCGTTTGTCAGACTATGAGGTTTTAATCTCTCGTTTGGTCGACCGTGCTTTACGCCCGTTATTTCCTTCAGATTATCACGCTGATACACAAGTGATGATCTCTTTAATTTCTGCCGATAAAGATATCATGCCCGATTGCCTTGCCGGTTTAGCAGCATCAGCAGCATTATCTGTATCAAACATTCCTTTTAATGGCCCTATTTCTGAAGTTCGTGTTGCTAAAATTGATGGTCAGTTGGTAATTAATCCAACTTTAAGCCAGCTTGAGCGCGCTACTTTAGAATTTATTGTTGCAGGTAGCGAGCATGACATCAACATGGTTGAAGGTGAATCGAAAGAGATCCAGGAAGCCGAATTGGTTGAGGCTATTAAATTTGCACACACTGCTATTAAAATTCAATGTTTAGCTCAAAAAGAGTTAACTATTGAAGTTGGCAAAACCGAAAAACGTGTTTACAACCATGAGCACAGCAACGAGGATTTGAAAAAAGCCATCTATGCTGCTACTTATGAGCAGGTTTACGCTATCGCTTCTTCTGCATCTGCAAAAGACGAGCGCTCGGCAAAATTCAAAGAAGTTCGTGACGCTTATATCGCTACTTTAGGCGAAATTGATGATATCACTAAAGGCCTTGCAAAAAAATATTATCATGATGTAGAGTATGATGCTATCCGTAACCTTGTATTAGATGAAGGTAAACGTTTAGATGGCCGTACAACTACCCAGATTCGCCCTATATGGAGCGAAGTTGGGTATTTACCATCTGCACACGGTTCTGCCGTATTTACCCGTGGCGAAACCCAGGCATTAACCACCGTTACTTTAGGTGCTAAGGATGACGAGCAAATGATTGATGGCGCGTTCATCAATGGTTACCAAAAATTCTTGTTGCACTACAATTTCCCTGGTTTTTCAACCGGCGAAGTTCGTCCGAACAGGGGTGCCGGCCGCCGCGAAATTGGGCACGGTAACCTGGCTATGCGTTCGTTAAAACAAGTATTGCCATCTGAGGATGAAAACCCATATACTATCCGTATCGTTTCTGATATTTTAGAATCAAACGGTTCATCGTCAATGGCTACGGTTTGTGCCGGTACATTGGCATTGATGGATGCTGGTATCAAAATCAAATCGCCGGTATCTGGTATCGCGATGGGATTGATCACCAACGAAATGGGAACTAAATATGCCATCTTATCTGACATCCTGGGCGACGAAGATCATTTAGGTGATATGGATTTTAAAGTAACCGGTACCACCAACGGTATTGTTGCTGTACAAATGGACTTGAAAATTAATGGCCTGTCATACGAAGTGTTAACCAACGCTTTAAACCAGGCTAAAGATGGTCGTTTACATATCCTTGGCGAAATGGCTAAAACCATTACTGCCCCTCGTGTTGACTTGAAACCACACGCTCCGCGTATTGTTACCATCAAAATTGATAAAGAATTTATTGGTGCAGTTATCGGGCCCGGTGGTAAAATTATCCAGGAAATGCAACGCGAAACCGGTGCAACAATTTCTATCGAAGAAAAAGACAACCAGGGTATCGTTCAGATTTTTGCCGACAACAAGGCATCTATCGATCAGGCTTTATCGCGTATCCGCAACATTGCTTCTAAACCAGAAGTAGGCGAGATATACGAAGGTAAAGTGAAATCAATTATGCCATTTGGTGCATTTGTTGAGATTATGCCAGGTAAAGACGGTTTGTTACACATATCTGAAATAGATCATCGCAGGATTGAGAAAATGGATGGTATATTTGAAGTTGGTGATGAGGTAAGGGTTAAATTGCTTGATGTAGATAAACAAGGTAAACTTAAATTATCGCGTAAAGCACTGTTACCAAGGCCGGAAGCTCCAAAATCAGAGAAGTAATTGTAATAATTATAAATAGCAAGGCCCTCTTTATGAGGGTTTTGCTATTTAAACTGTATTTTTTACAATTTTTTTGAAAAAAATTAAAACAAAAGTTGGATGTTTAAACTTTATGTTAATTAATAAATAGTTGAAAAAAACATAAAATCCGATCCTGCTTGTAAAAACGATGACCCCTGCTACAAATGATCCTTTAGATTTTCTCAACAGCAATCCGCAGGGAATGCAACCGGCCGCACAAGCCGATTTGGTTCAGCAGTTGCTATATGAGATCATCCGGGTTAAAGAATTGGTATTGTATTATGACTCCATTCCCAATGGAGGTGGTCAGCTTGGCTCATCAATTTTAAATGAGTTGATATCAGAGGCCTATCAATCGCTTGTAAACTACGATACTATACTGATGAAGAAGTACTATGATTTGCTGCTGAACTGCGATTAAGGAGCCCTCTAACCCCCTGAAGGGGGAATGGTTGTTTGCCTAAATATGACACAAAGTTTAATTAATTACTGTTCCAACATCCCGGGGATTTATATATTTGCACATGAACCATCTGATAGCGCCATCTATTTTAGCAGCCGACTTTGCCAACCTGCAACGCGATATTGAAATGATCAATAACAGCGAGGCTGATTGGGTGCATGTTGATATTATGGATGGTATGTTTGTGCCAAATATCTCGTTTGGTTTCCCGGTTGTTGCTGCCACAAAAAGGCATGCCTCCAAACCGCTGGATGTTCACCTGATGATTGTTGATCCTGATAGGTACCTTAAGGCATTTAAGGATGCCGGTGCTAATGGTATCACTGTTCATTACGAAGTTTGCCCGCATTTACACCGCACTGTGCAAGCTATTAAAGAGCTTGGTTGCAGGGCAGGAGTAGCCCTTAATCCGCATACGCCCGTTGCTTTATTGGAGGATATTATTGCCGACCTTGATATGGTGCTTATAATGTCTGTTAATCCTGGTTTTGGTGGCCAAAAGTTTATTGCCAATACCTACAAAAAGCTTAACGATTTAAAGGCGCTGAGTGAAAAGAAAAATCCGGGCTTATTTATTGAAGTTGATGGTGGCGTAGACCAAACCAATGTTAAAGAATTATTGCAAGCAGGTGCAAATGTGCTTGTTGCGGGCAGTTCTGTGTTCTCGTCGGCCGTACCGGCCGATGCGATATATAACCTCAAACACCCTTAAAAGTTATTACAATTGTAATAATTACTACCAACCTTATAGGATAAATTTGATATTTGCAATCAAAAAGGCTTTTGTTGATTAATTGTATATTTTTTCAAAAAACGTAAATTAATCCTATGAATTTTGTCAAATTGATTAACTTCGGCCCAACTAAATACAAAGTTCCTAATCAAGTATTCAGAACCTACAATTCGTTAATTATATGAAACATAATTTTGGTGCCGGACCAGGCATTTTACCTCAGGAGGTTTTAAAACAAGCTTCCGAGGCGGTTATTGATTTTAATGGTACAGGATTATCATTGCTGGAGATCTCTCACCGGTCGAAAGAATTTGAAGCAGTTTTGGATGAAGCTGTTGCATTGGTAAAAGAATTATTTGCTGTGCCAGAGGGTTATTCGGTGTTGTTTTTACAAGGCGGCGCCAGCACGCAGTTTGCCATGGCCCCTTACAATTTATTGCCTTCAACAGGTAAAGCCGCTTACCTGGAAACAGGTGTTTGGGCTAACAAAGCCTTGAAAGAAGCTAAGTTTTTTGGCGAAGTAGAGATTGTTGCCTCTTCAAAAGCCGATAATTTTACTTACATCCCTAAAGATTATACTATTCCTGCTGATGCGGCTTACTTCCACATCACTTCAAACAATACCATTTATGGTACACAGTTACAGGAGTTCCCAAAATCACCGGTGCCGGTTGTTTGCGATATGTCGTCAGATATTTTCAGCCGTAAAATTAACGTTGCCGATTTTGGTTTAATTTATGCCGGTGCTCAAAAAAACATGGGCCCCGCAGGTGTTACCTTAGTTATTGTTAAAGACGATATTTTAGGTAAAGTTGACCGTAAAATCCCGGCGATGCTTAATTACCAGGTACAAATTGAAGGCGGATCTATGTACAATACGCCTCCATGTTTTGCTATCTACGTATCAATGCTTACACTGCAATGGTTAAAAGCCAAAGGCGGCGTTGAAGTTATTGAGCAGGAAAACATAACCAAAGCCAGGGTATTATATGACGAGATTGAACGTAACCCGTTATTTAAACCGGTTTGCGCTACCGAAGATCGCTCGCACATGAATGTAACCTTTGTAATGGAAAACCCTGAACTGGAAAAACCGTTCCTGAAACTATGCGACGAAAGAGGTATAATAGGAATCAAAGGCCACAGAAGCGTTGGTGGTTTCCGCGCCTCAATTTACAACGCATTGCCAATAACCAGCGTTTACGCCCTGATTGACGTAATGCAGGAGTTTGCTGAAGTAGCCCCCTAACCCCCTGAAGGGGGAACAAATATTTTATATTATCCCCCGGTTTATTTAAAGGGTTGGTTTTTTAACTCCCCCTTTAGGGGGCCGGGGGGCCTAACAAAGAAGATTATGATCAAAATATTAGCTAATGACGGTATCGACCCAATTGGAAAACAGCTTTTAGAAGAAGCTGGTTTTATTGTTGATACCAATAACATTCCGCAGGATGAATTGCCTGTAAGATTACAAGAGTACGATGCCATCACTGTACGCAGTGCAACTAAAGTGCGCAAAGCGCTTATTGATGCCTGCCCAAATCTTAAAGTGATTGGCCGTGGTGGCGTTGGTATGGATAACATTGATGTAGAATATGCAAGGGAAAAAGGCCTGAGCGTTTATAATACGCCTGCGTCTTCTTCCTTATCTGTTGCCGAACTTGTTTTTGCCAGTTTATTTGGCTCGGTTAGGTTTTTGCCAGATAGCAACCGCAAAATGCCGGTTGAAGGTGGTACTAAATTTAACGACCTGAAAAAGGCTTACGCAAAAGGTATCGAACTGCGCGGTAAAACTTTAGGTATTGTTGGCTTTGGCCGTATCGGCCGCGAGGTAGCTAAAATAGCTATCGGCGTTGGTATGGAAGTTTTGGCTTACGATTTATTTCCGTTTAACCCCGAGTTGGATATTGTTTTAGGTGGCGGTACAACTGTTAAGGTGAGTGTAAAAACTTCAACTTTAGAAGAGGTAACCAAAACGGCTGATTTCATTACCCTGCACACGCCATTTATTGACAAGGCGCTATTTGGTGCCGAGGAATTGGCATTAACTAAAAAAGGCGTTGGCTTTGTAAATATTTCACGCGGTGGTTTAATTGACGAGTTGGCTTTAGTTGACGCGTTAAACAGCGGCCAGGTTTCATTTGCAGCCTTAGATGTATTTGATAACGAGCCAACCCCTCGCGAAGAAATCCTGAAACACCCCAAAATTTCTTTAACCCCTCATATTGGCGCAGCCACCAACGAGGCCCAGGAAAGAATAGGTGTGGAGCTTGCCAACCTGATCATAGATCATTTTAAGAAATAATTGACACGAATTCTCTCGAATTAGAACGAATTTCGCGAATTTGATTTGACACGAATTTTTACGAATAAAAACGAATGGCACGAATTCATAAAGAGTTCGTGCCATTTTGGTTAAATAGAATGAGGTGATGAAAGAAGGGGCTGTTAATTTACTTTGTCAACGTTAAAAATTTGTGACAATTCGATTAATTCGTGAAATTCGTGTTTGTTTATAAATCGTACATCACATCCTTTTCAGGTATCGTAACTGTATAACCTTCATCTTCCAACGAAGTAGCCAGCAACTTCATACTTTCTCCCTCGCCATGTACCAGGAATACGTTCTTTAGTTTGGTTTTATCCTGCTGTTTTACATTATCTAAAAGGTCCTGATGATCGCCATGGGCACTTAGTACGTCGGTTTGTTTGATGGTGGCGTAAACGGCTAATTCACGGTCTTTAATGTGAACGATAGGATCGCCCCGGAGTAAACGGTGGCCCAGGGTTCCCTTGGCGCAATAACCAATGAACAGGATAGTGCAGTAGTAATTTTGAATATTGTAAAATAGGTGGTCCTGGATACGTCCGCCCTCCAGCATTCCTGCCGACGAGATGATGATACAAGGCTCCCAGTAATTAGAAATCTGGCGGCTATCCTTCAGGGTTTCTACATAGGTAAGGTTATCAAATTCAAACTCGTCCCCCTTATCTTTGTAAAAATCCTGGGCTTCCTGGTTTACCAGGTTATGGTATTTACGAAAAATACCCGTTGCCATAGTTGCCATCGGGCTATCAACAAAAACCTTTACGGCTGGCAATAATCCTTCAGTAAAAATCTTGTTTAACGAATATACTAACGATTGTGTACGCCCAATACTGAAAGCCGGGATAATTAAACGGCCTTGTTCTTTAATGCACGCCTTTTCAATAACTTCAACAAGGGTTTCTTCTACCGATTTATCTTTGGTATGGTACCGGCCGCCATAAGTTGATTCTGACACCAGGAAGTCAAC
>Ga0307507_10003332_pt1 | contig 31468 bp, 33 predicted proteins | sample 7_EM_MG_FD_207223 | JGI IMG/M metagenome (GOLD analysis project Ga0307507, IMG submission 207223) | Populus trichocarpa ectomycorrhiza microbial communities from riparian zone in the Pacific Northwest, United States - 7_EM | ecosystem: Host-associated > Plants > Roots > Unclassified | place... | reverse complement strand
AAGGGAAGAAGAGGGAAGAGGTGAGGCGGGGGGGAGGAGCTGGGGTATTATATTCTGTTGACTTTTATCCCGCTCAGGATCTAAGTACTAGTACGCTTGTGATGGTCGAACGGGTTCGAGACCTCATCATATATTCTGGAGACTTTTGTTTTCTTTCTTTCTTTCTTTCTCTTTTTCTTTCCCTTCCATTTCTTATAGAATTTAATATAATAAATACCCACAAGAGCTTTATACCATAATAATAATATTATTATGATACACAATGCGAAAACAACCAAACAACCCTAAAAGAGACTTCCTCAACCGACCAGGCTCCACCTGTAATACCCCTCCACGCCACACCACCAAAAACCACGCACTACCAATCCAAGCCACTCCCCCTCCAGCAAAACCCCAACCAGCACCCTCCAGTCCTTCACCCTTCATATCATACTAACCAACCAAACTGCTCCCCCTAAATAAGGAACTCGTATGTACCGTACAACGTCTATCATAATATTATGATACAAAGCCCAAAACTCAACCAGCCCAAGACCCTACAATACTTCAGTAGATTGCTAAACGACCGACCGAGTGATACGAAATGATCGCACAACCCCCTTACACTCCCCTACAACCCCGCTCGGGCTTTGCAATTTACCAACCTTCAAACTATGATATTATTATTATATACTAAAATATCTCCGGGGGAGGGGGGGTAAACTGGAAGGAGTGAGTAACTGTAAGTAAAGTAAGTAAGCTCAATAAATAAATAGATAGATAGATAAACTCCGATGATTTATGAGTACCGTTGGGAGGGGTTTAAAGATAGATAGATAGATAGATGGGTGAATGGATGTAACCCACCACTCCTCCAAAAAGCAAAGCAGGAGAAGGAGGGAGATAAATCTACTATCCTAACAACTGCTACCCTCAATTCCTATCCCATTCCGAGACTCAATCAATGCTAGATTGCGAAGAGGGGGAGAGCCGATGATGCAGTGTGAACCCTGTCCGACGGGTCACCTTCCTTCCCTCTTCCCCCTCCTCCTCCCTCCCTCTCCGGACTCGTACTGGTACTATGATATACACACTTCCACCACTTTTCACTTGGGGGTTTTGGGACTGGATGGTTCCCACCTACTGGTGAGAGAATATGGCTGGCAAACCTGGAAATCTGGGTCGTGAGCTCGGCTGGTCTAGTGGTATGATTCTCGCTTAGGGTTCACTCTGAGTTTGTATGCGAGAGGTCCCCGGTTCAAACCCGGGGTCGAGCCTTGTTTTTTCCTCATACCATGCCGGTGCTGGTCTGCCATGAAAGCCTTTTTCTTATATAGGCTACAAATAATATTATTACCACTCCCCTCATGTGTATGAGTAGGGGGCCAGCTACTTGTCCTTGTATAACGTTTATTGGTAGAGATCATACTGGAAATCAAAAATTTAGAGTTTCCATTCATCAACCTTCCATTTCATTCATCATGCCTAAACCTACTCTAGCATTATACCTAGGCTCATTACTACCGCCCTACCACGCGTGTCAATCATTAGGTGGGGCATAAATAAGATAGGGTTAAAAAAGGAAAAGTTAAAACTCCCGACAGGAGTGGAAGAGGGAAAAAAATACACCAAGTAGGGGAAAAAGGATGAGAAACCGTGACCCAGACTATAATGGACTGATATCTAATCAGACCTAGAACAAGAAAAAAGACAAAGACAAACTATAGCAACCCGGACTCAAAAAGATAAAACGCCATCCTTCTGATCATTAGGTTCGAGAGAGGGAGCAAGATGTTACACGATATCTTTAAAAGCTCTGGCTAGTGGTTGCTCTCTGAGTTCACTCGCTAGCTTTAAGCACGATGATGGAAGCCTTGGCTCCAGAGACAATGACAGCTTCGGCCATGTCGCCGAGGCATTTTCTCGTCTCGTTGCCCGCACCGGAGGGGGCGCCTAAGGAAGCTAGGACAGAGACAAGTTCGCGTCTGATGTGAGTTTGGATGTCGAGCTGGGAACGTCCCAAGATGACCAAGTCTCCGGCATTCTTCGATAGACCAACTTCTTCCTTCGCCCTGGAAATGACATAGTGGATGGGCTGGGCGGTTTCGGCGGTTTCGAAGAGGACGCGCTGGGAAATGGCGGCGGGAACAGAGTCGGCCATTGACTGGAAGAAGGCGCCTTCAGCGTCTGGGATTGTGGAGTTACTAACGGTGGGCTGGAGTTGGACTGTGGGGTCTTTGGCCGTATCCTCGCCGGAAAGTGTCGGCACGTTAGACATAGAGAGGCCTCTTGGGAGATCAGGGCGGTGGATGCTAGCCGGCGCGGGAAGGTCCAAGGGCTCTTCCGTGACACCGGCTTTGTAAACAACACGAACAATCGTGGCCGTAACGTTGGTGTTGGTGGCGAGCTGTAGGACAAATCTCATGGCAATGGTATCATCCGGGCCACCGAAGAAGGGGAAGAAGATGTGATGCGAGGGGTCAGCAACCGGAGGAACGGGGGCGGGAGGGTCAGCGTTCTTGGGAGACCGGATGCTGATTTGACTGATTGCACGAGTGAGGGTTCTTTCCATCGAAGGACCTCCGAACCCTCGATTAACCATGATGGCAGTGGTACAAGCAGCAGTATCAAGCGCTTTGCTGATGAACAAATTATGTTGCTGGGTAGTAAAGCGATTCTCGGCATTCGCATACTGCGGGTCCTGGGCGTCGCTGATGGTGCCAGTCTCGCTCCATGGAATCAAGAGGAGGTCAGAAGAGTGATCAGCAGCCTTGGCGACCAAAGTCTCAGCGAACGAATCCTCAGGGGTTATGAGCAATACTGCAGAGATAGCCATGTTCAAGAACTTGCCGAAAGAACGGAAGACGTTGATAACTGGATCCCTTTCTTGTAATTCATCGACTTCAGACACTTGCATGACAGTGGATGTACGCTGAGTGAGTTCAACGAGGCGGACACCATGCACCTCCAAAGGACGTTTGCTAATCAAAGAGCGGGACGGTGGCGGATTTTCCTCTGGAATTACGGCCTTTGATCTGTGAACTTTGGGCTCAGGCCGCGCTCGCTCTCCAGTCAACAGGTTAACAAGGGTGAGAATGCTCGGCATGCTCTCGAGACGAAGCAGCACTGTGGTCTTGGAGAACTTGGTAACCACCACTTTCTGGTCTCCAAGAGAGCCCTGGGAGCTAGCATCGTCACCGGGCTGAATCGGGTTTCCTTCCAAGTCAACCTCACCCCTTCTCCAGGCGTCCATCCTCTTCTGGTACCACGGAGGGTACAGATACGTTACCAATGGGGTAGTAGCAAAGGTGGTAACCAAAGCCATGATCACGAATATTGTAAACACCCTTACACTTAAAATCTTTGCTTGAAGACCAATGTTCTATAAAAACACCGCATAATCAACATGATAGCCCTTTCGCGTCTGGTTCCAGTTCTTGCCGAACCGCTGAAATAACTTACTAGGACGATCAATTCAACCAAACCCTTACAACTCATAAGGACACCAATCGTGAAACTCTCTCTCCATACCAAGCCGTTGGCCCTTGCTGCCAAGGTTCCACCGCCAATCTTAGCGAAGAAAGCGATAGCAATAACACCAATGACATAGGCCCATGAAATACCCCCGTTGAGTAATCCAATATTCGTCCTCAGTCCGGAAAGAGTGAAATAAAGGGGGAGGAACAAGACAGACACGAGATCCTCGATCTTTTCCGTAAGTCGAACCGCGAAACCACCCTCATGAGGACAAATCAATCCTATCAAGAATCCGCCGAAAATTGCGTGCACACCGATGATATTAGTGAAGAATGCCGATGCGAGAACCATCAGCATCGTGAGTGCCACCATAGATTGTGTTGGCCCGTTCTCCAAGGAGCCATCACGGCGCAAGAGCCATATGAATACAGGTCGGACGGCGTAAACCAAGAACAAAACCCAGCCAATCGAAATTAGTAGGACATAGAGCGCCGTGAGCCCAGTTCCCGCATTGACCAATGCGACCGTCAAGGCAAGCAAGATCCAGCCGACAACGTCATTACCCACACCAGCTGACAAGACAATGGTTCCAACGGTTGTGCCCAGGAGCTTGAGTTCTGTTAAGATTCTAGCGAGCACTGGAAAGGCCTACCAAACACGAACACCAACAGTCAGCATCCTAAAGCAATGCAGCGCAGATGAGCTGATGCGGCTGCAGCACGTACTGTGATCGCCATTGCAACACCAATAAAAAGCAAGTAGACCCCGAAGCTTATGTTGTCATTGAGCCCCTCGTCACCCCTAAACTGATGATAAAGGCCATAAGCAATAGCCGCGCCTAAATTAATACGAAGAAGCAACAGGTTAGTCGTACATGCGCAAGAACCAGGGTCATGAGGAGTTTGGTTTAACACACCAAATCCGAACGGTAGCACCATTCCCGCCGCACTGACGCTCGCTGCAACTTTCCAGTTCACAAGCAGCAATCGCATGTCCACTTCCAGCCCGACAAGGAACAAAAAGATTACAAGTCCGAGATTGGCAACCAGGGAAAGCAGCGGCATGGAGGAGGCGGGAAATATGGCATTCTTGAAGCCAGGGATTCTACCCATAACTGTAGGACCCAAAATGATACCCCCAATGACCTCCGCAATGACACGGGGCTGCCGTAACTTTGAGAGAGGCCAGTGCAAGAGACGACAAACAACGATGATGAGGGTGACCTATTACCCATGCTTTATCAGAAAAAAGGGCTCCCCGCAACGCTCTTGTCCTCGTTCGCCACATTTCGTCTGAAGTTTAGCTGTTAGAATGAGTGAAAACCAACCTGAATGATAAACAGTGTAAGAGGATCATTAGGATTATAGTGCGAAGGATTCATCCCCTCCAATATCCCCGCCTGATTAGAGGCACCCGTGGAATTTCCACTCCCTCCGGCCATTTCGGATAGAGCTCAATGAAAGAAACTAGAAAGGTTAGAACCCCCGAGAATTAGGTATACGGACCCCCGGATATGGAAATCAACAGAAGGTTGTCAGCTCTGCAACCACGCTCTAAACGCAGAGGAAGAGAAGGTGATGGAGAGGAGAACGTGGAAGAGTAGGAAGGGAGAGGGAAGAGACGGTCAGAAGGCGGGGGGGGAGGCTTTAAGGAGGTAGGGTCCAAGAAGCAAACTTAGCCCTTTAAACGGGATGGGGGGATGCAAGATAGGGCCAAAGACCGCGAATTCCTCCCGTGGGTAGCACCGGTATCCCTTCGTCTGTACTAGTACCGAATTTCACCCACTTTTAGCGCAGTGGTACGATAGACAAGATTACTATCCTGATTAGTTCGAATATCGCCCATTAAAGGAATAGGCTCACTCACGGAAGGCTGACCTAGCCAATCAAAGAACTTGACCTCCCCTAGCCGAGGATAAACTACCGTTTATACCTTTTAGAGTTAGGAGGTGGAAGAAAACCAGTGCTTGAAAATAGGTTAAGGAATCAGGGGAAGGGAATGTCACTTCCTAGGCCCAAGAAAAGAAAAAACCGAGGGACCATTAAATAATACTTGTACAAGTATAGTACGAGTACCAGTACTGTACGAGTACATGGGGGGGCAGCAATGCAGTTAACCTGGGATGGCAAAATCGTGCAGTAATTAGCTCGACAAGCGACCAAAGTCTTGGCTTGCGGTCTACAAGCAGTTCAGGCTAATTTCAGATAATACAATTTTTTTTTTTTTACTTCAGGCATTGCAACCACGACTTTTGGTTGTCACTCTATCCTCATCTTTAATTTGCATCTGAATGTATGATATGAGAGTACTCGTAACTGTCAATTACATCTTCAGCTTATCGGATACCGTGCATGCCTCGGCTCTGCCAAGGAAGGCATCGAAGCGCGACCCTCTACCCGATACCAAAACCCCTGCTTTTGGGGGCGTGATACCCCCAAGCTATCGTATTGGACCCTAGCTCCATCACGACCATAAACCACCGCCCCCGCTTCAAAATCTTACCCATTCACTGCATAACAGTTCTCCTCTTGCCTAGAGAGGGGGGAAAGAGAGAGAGAGAGAGAGAGAGAGAGAGGCAGCAAAACCATCAAATTTCAAGAAGGCACCACACTGTACGAGTACTCGTATGTAGCATGTAGTCACCGGTCACGTATAAAATCGTAAAGGGAAGGAGCTCTAAGCCCAGAGCCCCCAGACAGAGCTAGTGACAAGAATGGCCTCATTCATGACAGACAGGACTGGCAGATGCTACCATACCATAACATCATAACATATCAACGACGAAAAAGTCACGAAACAGACTGCCATGAGCCATGAGAATACTTAGCATTTATAACCTAAGGAGGGGATATCCGCAGACAGGCGGTGGCATCAACTCACTAGCGCCTAGGCTGACACCGGTACTGTACTCCTATGGTAGGTTGTGGTTATTGCAGGAGTCTCGTGTGAAATGGTCAAGAAGTGGAGTTGCAATGAAAGACAAATTGCACTTTCCTGCCTACACAGAAGCAGGCGCAAATACGGTATGCGGCTTTCCTCTTTCTTCCCCCCACCCCAAGAAAAAAATCTCACTCGGATAAGGAAGGCAAGCGAACGCAACCTTCCCCCTCAGTGCTCGAGTGACCGCACCGGCTGCACCATCCCACATTCCCCCAAAACTGTGCAGCACGGTACTGTATGCGAGTGAGTAAAACCTCAAGTTACACGCAGCGCTCCATCCGAGTTTCGCCCATGCCTTTCCCTGTGCCTTTCCCTTTCCCTGCATTCCTCCTCCTCAGCTTCTCTCAACGGCCGCCACCCAGCAGGGCCACCGCTTGGGCAGGAGAGGAAGTGAAAGGTACTGGTATGCTAGGTATGATACCGGTATGATATTTGCCTAGATAATCCTTGTTCAAGAACAACCTCACGTGGATTACCCACCCCCCCAGCCGCCCGGGCGCAGCCGCATGAATCTGGTCTACCGGTACTACCACGTCTGGCTTGGACGCTGTCGCCTTCTTTTATTCCGTGGTGACGGTGGGGGAGTGACAGCTCTTTTTCATCCCCTCTGACCACCCACCATTTCTTGGGAGTGTGGAGAAAATCGCAGCATAACTGGTAGACTATGCCTATCGGTATGATAATACGGTATGCTCTCTTTTCTTTTCTTTCCTTTCTTCTTTTTCCTCTTTCTTTTTTCTCCCTTTCGATATTGTGGAGGGTGGCTTGATTGAATCTCCCTGGTGACCAGTTGGTCGATGATAGTAGCTTGGCTTTCATCATCACTGCCATCGGAGCCCAGAAACATAGCGGCTCCGGGTCACCCCTGTCGGGACCCCGAGGAAAGAGACAAAAGCTATTCTCGCTGACCAGGAAATGATATATTTCCCATACCAGACACAACAAACCCCACTCATTGCAACTGCACCGCCATCCCGAACCTCAACCAGATCAACTGACCGGGGTAAGCCAAGATGCGATAGCCAGACCATCCACCGCCAAAAACGGCTCGGGTCTCGCTCTGCCCAGGGTTTTGTCGGCCACCACCACCACCACCACCACCACAGCACCACCAAGCCCTAAAAAATTTTCCTTTTCGACTTTAACTGTCCCGTGATACTCAAACCCCAGTAAACAAAACATCCAAGTTCAACCATCCGCTTCTCACCCTGAAAGAAAGCAAGAAAGTGCGAGTATCACATGATGCGACACGGTAAGCCTCTGATCATGATAGCTCACTCCACTTTGATGACCCCGAGCACATCTCGTCACGCTCTCACCAGCAAAGTTCTGTACTACCATACTCAATAATCTAACTTACACCACCTACCGGTATTCGCAATGTAGTGACCGCCAATGCATACAGCCAAGATTTGGGCAGAACTTCCGAACATTGGCGATATGCAATAGCAGTCCGTCTTATAAATGTCACGATATTACGAGTACTCGAGTACCGATATGCCAGCTTATCATAGCCAAGAAGGAAGAAAGCGATACCAACACTCTGTATCCACCAATTTGTCCGGAAGCGCCGGGCTGCGCCGCCACACTACCTTATTCCTATGTTTCCTCGACAAAACACAACAACAGAATAGGAACAGGCCAAACGGATACCCTCCCACAGCACCGCAGTACACTGGTACCCAGTACTACACTGCTTCGTATCGGGTGAAGCATAGTGCAGCACGGAAGATTATGGACTTCACTTTGCCGGTGCTATGGTAGGTAACTCCCGGATAATCTGCTTGTCTACCTAGGAGCATTAGGAAGGGAATAGACATCACGTGACCAGAACACCCCTCTTCCGTATGGATGCAGGTAGTCTAATACGGTAGCAGGGGCTCCGGAGAGCTGACAGGATGTAAAGACGGGGTACCGGTAGAGCGTCCTGTTTGATAGAATGCTCTTCAGCAGAGGAAGTTGGCAAAAAAGTCTTGAGTGGTGTTGAGTGCGGTGGTAATTTCCTTGGCCTACAGATGGATATCTCCAGCCAAGAGAGAAAAAAAATGGGGCCTTGTCATCTTTTAGATAGATGAATTATACCATGTAATATTGGTCCGTACCGGCACTGTACTCAAAATGTTGTGGCGTGTGTAAAGTAAAAACAGAGCAGCCAAAAACTAGCCGAGCCTCTGAATTTTGGTGGCAGATTATGCAATACCGGTAGGGGTCCGTCCCACAAACGTCATGCAAAACATTACTGATAGCACAGACTCTACTCGAGTAGGTCTCATTCACCGGGAAGTATATTATGTCTTAAGCTACCTTAGCTGCAGAAAATGTTTTGACGATAGGGTAGGGCTCTTATCGATGGGTGAAGATCCAAATTGAATAATTTGGAATTATGATGCAGTGACGATCAAAAAGTATAATCGCTCAAGGTAGAGAGCTGTACTACATATTCCGGAGTGAGTGGAAAATACCATGACAGCCTTGGATGTACATGGAGGGGACATGGGCTTTGTAAAAAAAAAACAATAAAAAAAAACAACACCTCTTGACAAATATCTTAGCAGATACTTGCATTTAGCGAGATGTCCAACTTAGATACTACAGTAAGAGCCTGCTTGGCACTCCGTGATTTGAGCACACCGCTGTCTCAAATTATGATTTGGAATATTAACGGTATTTGGCTGGGTAGTGTTTTCAAATCACGATTTGGGAAATTTTCGGTCTTCTCATAGAGTTAGCCCCAAACTGTGATTTGGAAATCGTGATCTCAGATCACGACTATCAAATCACGGCCTGCCAAACAGGCCCTAAGCTACCGGATTCAAAAAATGGCCCCCCCCTCTCCCAATTGCCCAGCAATTTCCATGAATAGGAATCGACACTGTGCTACCGCATTCCCAGGGTATGATACGGTATTCTCATCATTCTTGCCTCGGCAGATAATTCGCAACCCTATCGGTTTTTTTCTGAGTTTGAAGACGAAGGAAAAAAATGGATGGAAAGCTGTCAGAATGCCCTCTGGGATACCGCAGGGGCAGAGACCACGCCCTGCACAATTACAATACCCTCTAAAGTAGAGAAAGGAAGATTGTTTTTGACTTCAATGGCAAAGATTCACTTGTTGATTGCCTCCTATGCAGAACAATCCCCGAATGGCTGTTTCTAAGAATTCTCATACAAAGGATATTGGGGATAACAATGATTTTTGAAAATTAAACGCAATTACTTCTGGCAGGGTATGTACAAGGTAAAGTTACCGGGTAATGTGCGAGTACTAGTAACCGTTGTTTGTTGCTTACGGCCTAGGACAGGCTACAGGTATTGGATCTGGCGAGTAGTTCAGTTAGTCCCCTAGAGGCTGCCTCTTCTCTCAAAATTGGATTGGACAAGTAGCTTAAGTGATGCGATGGTTCTACTGTGCTAAATTATAGAACTCATACAGGCATGCTGAAGATAGCATTCTGGTCATACGGGGTATCTTGGACTCTTTTCGCTATCTGAGAGGGCGTTTAGAGAGTTTTCCGTAAGATTTAAATAAATAAAACTCCGTCACCGTTGCCATAGCTTAGCCAATCATCAGCCATCCTAACCTACTGGTAGTCAATAAAACACTCAGCTAAACCTAATTAACGATACACTAACCGGCGCTTAGCAAATTCTCCCCCTCATTCCAACGTGCTCCCACTCATCGGCGTCAACAACCCTGCAACACTCTCCAAATCCACACTCTCTTCGTCCACTTGACGCTGCGACCTAACAATCCTCTCTTTTTCTACCAGGCACGCCATATCAGTAAGCATCCGTAAAGCCAACTCCATGTCTTGCAGTGATCAAACCTTCCAGCCGGCTCTCTGTCTCAATCATCGTTTCCCAAAACAACATATCTGCCTTCGCCAATCCGGCATACTGAACGCATCGCTCAACCCGCCGCCTTCGCGTCTCGTCATTCTGCACAGTATCCAACTGTCTCTGCCTCAGATACAATTGCTGAGCCATCATCCCCTGCCCTCCGCTTCCTTCTCCACCATTACCTCCTCCTCGTCCCTGCGACACATTCAATTGCTCCTGCAACTGAGCGCGCTCCACTTTCGTCGTCGCCAATTCACCGTTAACAGTCTGCAATTGCTCCAGCAATGGAGCGCGCTCCGCTTTCATCGTCGCCAATTCAATGTTAACAGTCTTCACTTGTTCCCGCAATTTATCCCTTTCCGCGTTCGCATCGGCTTTCTCCTTCCGCGCCTGGTCTCTCTCTCGATGTGCAGCGTCTCTCTCCTGCCGCGCTTTGTCTTTCTCTCGATGCGCATCGCCATTCTCTCGCCACGCATTGTCCCGTTCATCCTCCGTTCGCTTCAACACTCCCCGCAAATACTCAATGTGGCCCTGTAATGCCATGTTTTGTCGTGTATTCGAGGTTGCTTGGTGCTTTGAGTCGCCTTGTCACAAGAGATGGGGATGGGAAACCCCATCTCTTATAATATTCATATAATAAGGCGCTATGAAAGTCAGGCCCACCAAGCAACGGGATAACGATCATTGGTCCAATCAACAACCCTAATCCTTAGCTACCCTTCCTCCCAACACAAATGTTGAATACCGTACCGGTACTTGTACCGATAAGGTGCGCACCTTATTTATGGAATTCTACGGTACCGTATCATAGGCAGGGTAACAAATTTCCCAGGTGTTGCCTCGGGGTCACAGCCAATATTGTCGCACTTTTTGTCTGAAAGTTGGTACTTGTATATTATAGAGGTCAGCCTTCCGGAACCATACTCGTACTCGCAATGTCGTGACGTTCGTAAAACAGAGCAGTAAAAAATCGGCTAGAGCCTCCGAATTTTAGTGGTATCCTAACTTATAGCAGTCCGTCTCAAACGTCAGGACATTATGGATATCACAAACTCATCTATTGCAAAATATATCCCGCCTCAATTGCAGAATTGTTTGACACTAGTCTAAACAACCTTGGTTGATCGAATATAACAGAGTATGTAGAACTTTGTCAATTTGTGGTGATGATCCAAAATTGGATAATTTCGGATGACACAATGACAACCAAAAACTATGATGGCTCAATGTATCCTAGGGTGGTAAATACCATGTCAGCCTTGGATGTAGAAGACATGAGCTTTGTAAGAGTGAAAATACAAAAAAAAAAAAAAAACCCTCCCACCAATATCATGGCAGATACAGTCTCTCATGGGGTCATGAACGATATCAGCGGGTGACGAACAAGGGTAGACTATTTGGCAGAATTCGTCAAAGTAGGGTAACAAAAAAAACACCTGCTACTGATCCCTGTTCGTCACCCGCTGATACTCGTCACCACCCCATGAAAGACTGTATCCAATTGGATGTCAAGCTATTCAAAAAATGCTGCCCCCATTGCCCAGCATTTCTATGAATCGAAATCGACACTGTGCTACCACATTCTAGGGTATGGTATTCTCATTATTCTTCGTCTTGGGGGACAATTCGCAATCCTATCGGCTTTTTCCGAATTTGAAGACAAAGAAGAAAAGAAAAGAAAAAAAAAGGGAGGCTGCCGCTTGGATGGTAAGGTGCGCCCATCTTCCATCTTCCATACCTAACCGACTGGTATGTACCGTACCGCGAGGGCCCACCCTGTCCGGTGAGCCAAGTGAAGTGAAGCGGGGACCACTGGCTCGGCCGTACGGTACTCGAGTACGCGTACTAGTACTGTATCGAGATGATAAGAAAAAACAAAAAATACCGCGGGGGTGAGGTCATGCGTCGCGATAGCCGCCATGCCGACTACCGGTATTATTACCGTATCATAGTAAAGCAGATAACTTTGTAGCGACCCAGGGTCCGAGTTATTTATCGTGTTTATGATGGGTACTGTACAGTACTGGATGGTACTATACGGTACTGTCTACCCTCGAGGACTGGTGGTGTCGGTACTAGTTAGTCCATGGTACGAGAATAGCCTACAGTACCAGTACCGTAGGCTACCAGGTTTTACAAGTATAATACCCGGGAATAGGTTTTCGCACAGTTAATTTAAGCTCTATCTTACACGAAAACATATTCTCGGGTACTTGTGCCGGTACTCGAATATAATATAATGTAAGAGAGATGGGGGTGTTTTAATCTGGCCTGGATGAGGAGCGGAATTCCTCCCCTTGCATTTTGGCCAGATTCTCTTATGTTGTTATGTTGTTATTCGAGGATTGGTAGGTACGCTATGCGCCACTGCGCTGCACTCCACGACTTCATTCAATAGATTATAAAGTCTGTATTGTAGTATCGACGGGGGAGTCCATGGATTATTAGAAAAAGTTATACCTCGCTATGGTATGATACTCTATCATACGTTGGCATGCAATATTCCACAGCATGGCTCCAGCATAATACTTTGTAAATGGAACTCTTAGATACAGTACTACCCGTTTTTCTTCTTTTCCTTTCCTTCCTCTTCAGGAACGGGTGGTAATCTGATAGGCTGGGGAACAATAACTAACTAATGATGATGGTGGTGGTGCTGTTGGTATTATCATAGGAAGAGTTACCGGTATTCGGAACCTTAACCAAAGTATCGTGTAATACTAGGGCAAAAAAAAATAAATAGAGACAGAAACAGAAACAATAGAAACCCCCATAAAACGGTCCTTTTATATATGGTATAATATTATTAAAGATGTCTTTTGGATTCCTTATGGAACATGAGTTTGGGGGTATCATAGCTTTCGACATACGGGTACGAGTGAGTGAGTGTGATCTGACGAACCATTGTTTCTCAACATCCCGTGCTAACAGCTTTGGGAGTATGATATGTATGTATGGCTTAGTTCATCCCCATGCCATACCCATCTAGTGCCGGTAGTTTGGGAATTGAGCTCAAGTTTAACTTAGGCAGCAAGTGAGGAAGGAGTACGACAGTTTATTCTGGTGAGCCCTCCGTTCGTTACTGGAATGACCTCACGCATCCATTCAGTCCCTCACTATGATATATTGCCGGTATGGTGCCCGGTTTGGTTCTTTTTTGTTGTTTTCAGAAGGGATAATACTCGAGTATATATCTCATAGCCCGTCTGTCCTCGGTCAACACCTCTAATTGGTCGCCGGTCCGTCATCATCATCCCTTCTCGGTCAGTTCCCCATGCCTGACCAATGATTGTTTCACTCTTACCGCATCACCTTTTATATTCCTTTCTACAGTAGTTTTTTTCTCTTTTTTGGGAGGAAATTGGGAAGAAAAAAAAAGGGCTGTTTCAGTTATCCTTTTCTTAAAAATGAGGCATATATAATATAATAAGGGAACACGGCGACAGAAATTGGGGAGCCGGTGCTGCCGCCAGAAGAACGTTGTCAGGCCGGTTCTGTCTGTGCCGTTTCCATTCCTTACTCGCTGGAAATCACAGGTCATTTTCAAATATCACCGCACCATGGCAACATATAACAAGACAAGTTATCGATTCAGAAGGAGGTATTCAAATGGCAAGGCGGCAGGAGCACAATAGTTAGACAGGCGGATAAGTGCATACCGCACTAACTTAACATCTTACGACATAGTTGAGCCTAGTACCGCATCAACCGGCGGGAACCGACAGGCACCTTTAGGTTGGGATAAGAAGCGGCTGAGGTGAAACTTACGAGTACAATTGCCTCAGAATCGGAGCCCTGAAGGGCCCGGTCCTAGCTATAAAGAGTTAGCCTATAGCGTCCTATTGCAATTTCGAGACAATACCTGGAGAAAAATCTTATTTGAACGTACGAGTATAATACTAGCGCCTGACGGTTCTCGCCGGCTAATGCGGTAGAAGATATGCTTTCTGCTAGAAGGGGGATTCTCCCAGTTTACGAGAAGGGCAGGCTCAGTTGTTCCGGTAGATTACTATTGTGGGGATGGGCTGTTTTGTTTGTACTTTCGTATACCGGTAGTACAGTAAAACTGCACTCTGTTGACCAATTTTTTGACTAGAGGGAAAGAAAGAGGGGATCTAAATTATGATACCATACCATACCTACTATAATGCAGTACCAGAATCTATCATCGATTCTCGGGTGCTGTGCCGTATTCCATTCCATTGGTGGCGGGTTACCATACAGGCGGCAATAGAGCAACGCTGTTTAACTTACATGACCTAAACTAACTTACCGGTACAAGTACTATGCCGGGCAGGCACTGTACAGCCAGGGTAAATATATGATGAGTGATATCCAGCAACCCGCGGCAGGAGCGCTATACCATACCATGCCATAGCAATCGAGTAAGAAGATGCACGATGGAAAAGAGAAAAAAACTCCTCCATTAAACCGCAAAGAAAAAAAAAGTGAAAAATTACGACTAGATTGTTATGACAGACCTCACCTCGCCTTTTATCCAGCTTATCTCTCTTTTCCCCCCTCCCTCCCTCTTTCTCTCTTGGTTCGTAGGGGGAAAACAAAACAAAAAAAGTCAAATTAGGTCAAGAAATGCATTTACTCTTTGTTTTTTTCTCAAATGGAAATGGCAACGATAAGGTAAGTGAATGAATTTATGCAACCGGCAAGCTTTCGATAACCCCTTGCTCCTCGTTCAGTGGCCCCGTCCCGACCCTGTAAGATACCTTCCACCGCATCTTGACATTGCCACCGCCACCTCTCGGGACTCCCGAGACTCGGATAAGCTGCGTTACCCCTGCTCTCTGACGAGCTCCGAGGTGTCTACTACTCTGTGGTTCCATCTTGAGAGCCAATGTCTCCAAGAATTTATAATGTCAGCTACTCCTTATTATTTTACTTTTCCCCTTTCTATCTCCCATCAACTCCTTTCTCTGGAAACCAAGAGTACGGCGCGGACAGATAAGAGCTCAACATACCTTTGTGACTGCCATCTGAAACGTCAGATCTTGAATGGGTTGACTTGCATTGTTGGAAAACTTCGCCTTCACCAATATCGGGCCGTCGGGCATAGTGGCGGGTCTATGTATATCCAACAGGATATGTAGGTTCGAATTGAGAATCATGAGTTCATTTTGAGAGACCGGCGGCGGTGCAGGTTGTTCCGGCGGCAACGAGGAGGCGAAAGCCCAGTCATCATCTTCATTGTTAGCATTCCCGCCATTGTTTTGCTGGACAGGAGGGAGTGGTGTTTGTTGTATTGACGGAGAAACAAAGCCACCTATAGTCATCGGCTGGGTCGAAGGGGTTGCTAAATTTTGAAAATAATTGGGGACGATTGGCGGTTGTCGTGCAACTTGAGGTGCAGGTGAAGTTGAGGGTGTGATGCGCTGCTGACCAGCGGTGTTCGCTTCAACCGTTGAGGATAATAAAGGCGGGCCGGGGATTCCTAATGTTTTCACGCATTTTAGCGCTATGCAAGCCAACCAAGATATCACCGCTTACCTGTATTGGCTCCAAACCCAAGTGCAATCCCACCACCTTGCCCAAACGAACTACTTCCACTATCTTGGAATGATAGCCCCAGCAAGTCATCTTCTAATGAGGCTGGCTTTCCGCTTGCTGGTGCTGAGGGGCCGTTTGCGCTATCCTCTAGATCGATAAGCGAAAGCTCCGTGGCCGGAGGAGGTGGAGCTGCTGACGGGGACACGCCAGCCATGAGCGGTAGTGCCTTTGCCGCATCCAAGTCACCCCGCTTGACAAAGCTATATCTCTCAACCGTGGTATTGATAACATCATTAAGTTCCAATAGTTTTACAACAGCATCGGGATCCTCACTTTCTTCCTCTATTATCTTCTGGATCTTCGGTTGGGCGGTTTTTAAGGCACTTGCTAATTCCTAAAAACCCAGTGCTTAATTAGCGCCGCCACAAAACGACGCATTCGTGTCAAACGAAGAACATACCTCAAAAGTATCTTGCTGGCCGATAGTTTCCCCCTTGTGAACCTTCCCAAGCATCTCCTCTAATAACCTTGCTTTCTCGCGGAGCTTCCCAATTTCTTCCGCAGCCTTCGCCCGGTAATCAGTCCTCGAGGTTTGATCGTACCCGGCCATAATTTTCATCAAATGGTTAGCTTCCTGCAAGTCCGCCGGCGTGCCTCTTCGAATCAATTCCTGCAGCTTTGCAGACTGGGCGGCCCTCTCCTCTTCCTCCATTTCTTCGGCGGATTTCAGCGTCTAGAACCAAACATTCATCAGCAATCCCAACCTCCCATAGCCAATGATTCCACAACTTGATATCCTGTAGAGCCGTGGAGTAGAGAACATGTGACGTACGTCGCTCGGGTTCAGAACCGCTGCATCCTCACTTCTGACTTCCGGAAACATATATCCCTTATAGCTTAACAACCTGTGCATATCCCGAATGAAACCCAAGTCGTCCTTATAGCGGCTTGTCTGGCATATCGTCCCCCTCCATTCCTCAATCGCCTCGAGGATCTTCAGATGGACCCTATTCGGTCTTGCGGGCGGTCTTTCGGGAAACCGACGAACGAGCTCATTCAGAAAGTCTTTGGTGGAAATTTGTAGATGAAAGGGGTAGCCGCAGTTCTTGACACAGATATCGAGAAGCTATGTCACATTAGCTTTCCTCCCAACAAAAGCCGAGGGCCGAAAGTTTCCCTACATTAAGAGCTAGAAGTGAAACGTTAGGATTCCGATGATTGATATAGTTCACGATAGCGACAGCCGCTTCACGGGGCCTAAATGAACGATAGAACGATCAGTTTTGATAATCCATGCATTTGTCCACACCCCCGCTCCGCGGCCCTCCCCCTTCTCAAAGGAAATAACCCACGCGTTCCCCTTCCTCTTATTAATCTCATCCGCAATCTCCAAATTCAACGCAAGGTTAGGCTCAAAATTTACCGGATCGCAAGCACTCTCTAGAAGGCTCGAAAGCCGTCAGCAAAAAACTCAACCCTCCACCCGGTAAGCATCCCCGGGGGTGCGGTGTGTCTGGGAGTGGCGTACGTATAAACCGCTGGAGCTTGGAACCGTTCGGTTCCTGTGGGAAAGCGCCGAATCGATCCCTTGCGGCCATCCTAGCAGTTGCGTACTCCAGCTTCGGAGAAAAAACTAGAAAGTGAAGTGACTCGGAATATGGGTTACCCGGTTGTGGTTAGCTGAGAGGGTCGTCTGGCGGGATTCCTGCGATTGTTTTTGTTTCAACGTGATGAGGGGCGGAGGGGTTAAACTGGAGCTGACGAGGCTCGTTGTTAGTCAGCGCCCAAACTATTTCTGCACGTGATTTGGTGATCGCTATTACCCGAGTGATGACCTATGCTCTGGTTCTATCGTTTATGGGGAGGGGAAGGAAGTATGCTCCTTTGTTTACTTTTTTACTTAGTTCACGATATATATAGCTCTAGGCGGGAGACAGCTTTTCTTTTTCATAAAAGATGAATTTCCCTCCTGAAAGTGGACAGTTAGCAAATTGTCGATGTGACTAGTATATTAGGACCCGAAATGAGTGCTAAACTGTTCAATAGGCAACCCCTAGTATTCTATTTTGGGATCACACTGTAGATAATTAGAGCGTCAGCCTAAGACTTTGATAAGGAGAAGGACAACACCATACTATTGAATCCCCGAAAAAGTCTCCCGCGTCTATGAAGCGCCCGGCAAACCACGTAAGGGCGACCACCCCTTGGTTTCCTAAGTGAGTCTCCACCTCAGTTAGGCGTTCAAAGGAGGTTGACTCTCAAAAACACTAGACTTTAACCGAGGAGGCAGCTCCAACGGCGCCGGACTTGGCCAGATTATTACAGTTTTTTTCTCTTTCTGAACTCTAGGGGTGAAAATATAACGGGCAAAGACCACGAACTTCTCACTACAGTGCTTATAACAAAGCGGGCACGGAAAGCTTCTAGACTAGGCTATGGCACAATTCCTGCCGGGTTCCCATATTTCCTAAGAAGAGCTAGTCCTAATAATCCGAGTGATCAAACATGATCTGGCCACAGCACACAGCGCCTCCAGCAAGCTCACTGTAAGCACTGGTATGTTCGGATGTAAGAGAAACATGCTAGAACGTGGACCTCCTCTCGTAGTAAGGCGCTGTGCGTTTTTCTATTTTTTTTCCCTTTAGCCTCAACTGAGGGCTGAGTTTTGCAGTGATTCTTCTACTCCTTATCCCGAGGAGGGAGGAGCTTCAATAACCTACCATGGCACATTTTTCTTGTGCTCCCGAGTATGGCACTCGCTGTATCTAAGGGGTCTAATTAATACTAAGAATTTATTAGTACTATTGGGACCATAGAACGGAATAGAGGGGATATATCAATGGTGCTACATATAGGAGGATAGTATGATTTTGGTGACAAGATTCGTTTGCCCCCCCCCCATTTTGCACCGAAAATGGCAGATTTTAAACACCCCTAACTCATCCTAAAGCAATACAGAATTGATGAAATTATGCTATAGTGTATAGTGTATAGTGTAGGCAATTGTCTAAACTTTCCAAGTAGAAATTATGAGAATTTTCCCACTCCACCATGAGGGTCGAGAGCTTAGAGCAATGATTGGATACTATTGCAATATGCCTTTCATATGGGAGCCTCATAAGATCACCGGTATCATTATTTCTGGCATTGCACCATGGGCATTACAGTAACATTAACAGAGCTTGTCACAAATAAATGACAATAATATTATCCAGATAGCTCTAAAAGCTCTAGAGAATTACCCTTTCTTTTTTTATTACAAGGCAACAAGGCTAAGATTTTGTGAAGTGAAAATGCCCATTTTTAGTGTAAATGGGAGGGAAGAGCGAATTTTGTCGCCAAGCTCGTACCATATCATCCAAATGTTAGTAAACTTTATCTAATTTGCGGTTCAGCCTACTATCATACAAAAGTGGGAGTTCCCCCCTTCTCCATACAAAGCCCGGAGAAACACCCTCTTAAACACCGCCCTTACCAGTCTAGCACGATCCCCCCCCCTAACATCAGCCATTGAAGCGAACAGCCACACATTCTCAACCCCGGTTACCGCTGTTGACGGCCGGTTCCCTGCAACTAGATAAGATAGGATCGGGGCCCTACGGTACTGTACAATACTCAAACCTTATCTGCCCTTTCACTCTGCCGTGCTTAACCGTAACACCGTACTTCGACTGCTGCCGGCACCCCACTACTGTATACCCCGCTTGGCTAGAATCACTCATTATGGAGTCGATACAAGAGTTAGCGGGGCGGTGGCTCGCTATGGACAACGTAACTCGCTCTATCTCCCACTATTGCGATCCCTCCTTGAACTAATTATTCCGCTAGAACGACCAAACCAGGTCTGAAATTAGAACCCTGTTGCAGAAAAAAGACACTCAGGAACTAGAAAAACGCTTAAGAACCCGTACCTATTCCCATATCGATCTTTAAGCATGCTATGCTAATTAGTGAAAATTTTAAGGAATTGAATTTGGTACAGCAGGCCTCCGAGCCCGCATGGAAGCCGGGTTCTCTCGGATGAACGATATGACGGTGATCCAAGCCTCTCAAGGGCTGGCGAGTTATATAAATTCTGAATGCCCACAACCGAGCGTGGTGATTGGCTATGATCACAGACACAATAGTGAGCGGTTCGCAAAACTGACCGCTGCGGCCATGATACGTCGCGGAATTAAGGCAGGCTTTGGTAGAGCTCCGGTAGAAGGATACACGAGTGTTAATAGTTGCTGGGTGTTATAGGTATATTACTACGACTCACTGGTTCACACGCCACTTGTTCCCTTCGGCGTCAGCTACTTCAAGGCGAGCGCCGGGGTGATGATCACGGCGTCGCATAACCCAGCGCAGGACAACGGATATAAAGTCTATTGGGGAAACGGCTGCCAGATAATCCCGCCACACGACAAGAATATAGCTCAACGGATCGAAGAGAACCTTGAGCCGAAGTGTTGGGACGTGGGATTGGTGGGTGAGGATCAGAATACCGTCCGGCCGGTGAAGCAAGTGACGGATGCGTATTTCGCTGCCCTGAGGGAATTGGAGGTAGGACTTGCATGCAGAGAGAATCATCGGTTGCAATTCGTATATACACCTATGCATGGCGTTGGACTATCTTTCATGTGGAGAATCGCTACTGATATGGGTCTGGGTGACTACATGATGCCTGTCTCGGCACAGGTGAGCTTTATACTTCATTTCCTGGAGCATCAACGGCGCTGACCCCTGTGGGAGGCAACACCGGACCCTAACTTCCCCACCGTCAAATTCCCAAACCCGGAGGAGAATGAAGCCCTAGACCTGGCGATAGCTACCGCAGAGCGCAAGGGGATCCATCTTATTCTAGCAAACGACCCCGACGCAGATCGTTTTGCTGCTGCTGAAAAACTGCCGTCCGGAAAATGGCACGTATTCACCGGGAACCAATTGGGTGTACTATTTGCAGCACACGTCCTCAGTGTATATCGAAAGGAGGGGAAGGATATTCCGAAGCTTTCTATGCTTGCATCAACTGTGTCCACACAGATGTTGCGCGCCATGGCGGATACAGAGGGTTTCTACTATAATGAGACACTTACGGGATTCAAATGGCTCGGAAATCGTGCCATAGCCCTGGAGAAAAATGGTTACGATGCCGCATACGCGTTCGAGGAAGCAATCGGTTATATGTTCTCGCCCATAGTCCACGACAAAGACGGTATTGCTGCCGCGAGTGTGTTCCTCACCATGGCACGGCGATGGGCAAAAGAGGGGTTCACCGTGTGTCAGAAACTAGAACAACTTTACAAGAAATATGGATACTTTGAGACTGCCAACTCGTATTTCGTTTCCCCCGACCCGCTAATTACAAAAGAAGTATTTGCTGCCATTCGTAAGCTAGGGGATCCGTACCCAGCGAAAGTCGGTAATCGGGATATAATCAGGTGGAGAGATTTGACCGTGGGATACGATTCTTCTGTCCGAAATAGGGAGCCCGAACTGCCTGTCAGTAAAAACTCGGAAATGATCACCGTTGAGTTGGAAAGTGGGGTTCGATTCACTGTCCGAGCCTCCGGAACTGAACCCAAAATTAAGAGTAAGATAACGCTGCATCCTGTCAAAAATCACATGTCTTGCCTCAGAAATTTTGACTCCCCGAACCGCTAACATGAGTATGGTATCCAGTGTACATCGAATGCAGGGCATCAAGCCCAGAAAAAGCTAAGGCGGGAGCGCAAGAAGTATCCGAGGCTTTGACCAGAGAGTGGTTTCGGCCAGCACAAACTGGACTTAAGCCCCCTTAGCGAGAAGACCAATTAGATGGCCTAGATATAAATTTATACAGCGGGGGGTTCTATCGAAAGTTGGAGCGAGTGAGTGAGGGGGAGTTTGGACTGCAGGCGAATTTTTTTTTTGCTTTATAGTAAACGGAGCCCTGTCCCCTTCCAGAAAATCGAAAAGAAGTAAAGAAACCGAAAGCGAAGAGAAAAAGCAAGTCAACAACAAAGATGAAAAGCAAAGTGAAACAAAAAAGTGAATACCTTGGATTGAAACTCCGTCCTAGAACACGACGAAGACCAGAGAACCAAATAAAGAAATACGCTTCCGGAAGCACCGCCTTTTTTCACGCCTCACTTTGGTTTCATAACACACGTTGTCAGAAATGAAATGGGAAAGAAAAAAACGTAAATTAAGCCCTGCATTGTCTTCATTGACGTCGCAGAATTCGTATGACGTCCATCTGTGAGGGCCATTGCGGCAAGTGAATTCCGAAAGAATGCAAAAAGAGACAGAGAGGGTTGGGGAACAAAATAAAAGAAAGACCAATCTGATATCTTCCGTTCACATAAAACTCCACACAAAAAACACGTAGAAAGTAACACTTTTGGAGATATATATCCGATGCTGATCCTGAAATCCGAAACTAGAAATGACGAAGAGATCAACCGTAATGAATGAATGAACCACTATAAGCCTCTTCCCCTCCCTTCCTCCCTTCCCTCCTTCCTCTACACCCGCAGGACGTGGGGGTGGGATGGAGGGTGAAATCATACGTACCAAGTATCAAACTATAACCGCCGAAGCCGTGCCGTAAAGGATGAGAGGAGGGTGTAGAGGTTCCGTGGATCGAAATTTCTTGGCGCCTACATAACGTAGAGCAGCCTCGTATCTAAAATGACCCAACGTACGTTAAAAATTTCGCCCTTGACGCCAACCGTAGAGCTCATAAAATCAAAAGCTAAAAATGTTAAAGAAAAAAAACAAATGTGAAGTACAAGGTGACTCTGACCAAAGCAGAAGTAAAAAGGGAAAAGGAAACAAAAAAGTAAAAAGAAGAGAAAGGAAACCCTAAAAGTACAACAAATGCTGGTATCGGTAATCGCGAAGATGTGTATAGATGAAAAGGAGAAGTTGCAAACTTAAAACTTAAATTCCATCTGCGAAGAATCAAGGGGATAACCGTCCATACCTAGTGGATGGCTACAGCTAAGCTGGGGCTTCTGGGAGTATTTCCCTTGAAGTTCTTCTCGAATGCTGCTGAGAAGTTGCTGGTAAGATTGTTGCGAGTTCTTGCTGAGAGCTCTGATGAATGCGTAACTCATGGCACCAGTAGCTTCTCCACCTTCAGTAGCATCGGCACTACAATTTTCCCTACGTTAGATGTCTCGAGGAATCAATGATTTCGTGTGAAACATAAGGAGGCTCGTACGATGTCTGACTGTCCTTCGAACCTGACCATTGAATGACATCTGCAGCAGATGTCTTGGTCCTCTTTGCCCTTTCATCGGCCCCTCTCCCCGTGGTAGCTCTCTTGAAGATTCCCATGGCCGATTGTGCAACACCCCCAAGATCTCCCCTCGAGTAGGCGGTCATAGCATCGAAAAGACCAGAAGCAGCCTCCTTCGCAATGTTGGGCTCCTTCTCGACACCGCGAGTGGAGTAGAGGTATGGAAGGTCCAATGCAGAACCAGAGTGGCAAGAATCGAAGATTGCGGTCAATCGAACGCCAGGCTTGAGAGGAGCAACCCTACATATTGTCAATAATGATCCCGATAATACTAGGGGGTTTTCTTACATAATTCTATGCATATCATCGTCAACAATATGGCCATTGTATCTGAAGTCCACTGGAAAGATGGTTTCATCGTATCCTAAGAAGTGTTAGCGTACGTCACTGCCAAGGCATGGGTTATTTTTTTCCCAATGTTACTAACCATCGCCTTCATCACCATCGAGATCTTTGGTTTGCCCACCATGGCCTGATTTGAGAGTTAGCAATTGATAGGCTCTATTATATTATTTCGCAAGAAATACCTGAGTAGTGGAAAAATAACGAGTCATTGGGCTGTGCATCTTTGACTAGCCAATGCATAGCCTGCAAAATGTTCTGTTTTGTAGGCTGACTTCGGGGGTTCTGTTGATCGTCGGTCAAGATTACCATATCCTCACGCTTGTAGTTGAATCGGTCATGTAAGAATGTTGACATGTTCTTCACATCGTTGATGCATCCCCTCAATTGCCCTCGTTGACCAAAATAATTGATACCAATTAAAAGTGCTTTGCGTTTCCCAGTGCAGTTGCTGAATTCCCAGCCAATTTGAGGAGCTCCAGGTACATGAAAGGACTGCACACCTTGAGGGGGGAGATTCGGGGCCCCTGCTGGTGGAGGATGACTGTGCATATACGGCCCAGTTGGCATATCTAATAAGGTTGAAATGGGATTAGTACTGCTGGAAGATGATGAATACTCTGCTAAATACATATCAGGGAGGACAAACGATTTCCTTGAGGTGGAATAGCACCACCATGGTATTGGGGGGTAGGCTGTGGAGTCCATTGTTGCTTTTCAACACATCAGTCATATATTCGATCACAGGAAACAAGAAACAAACTATCCAAAGTAAGCTTACCTGTGGCTGGGGAGGGTATCCATAGTTCTGTGGCGGCTGTTGATAGTAGGGTTGAGAGGGGTGTGGGTAGTATGGCTGCTGCGGTTGGCTATTTCCAAGTGCAAAAAAAGGTATCAGTAAACATCGTTCGAAAGGCCACGAGGCTTCAGACTGGGGGAACGTACTCTCCATACTGTTGACCAGGATAAGGGTTATACCCCGGGTATTGGCCGTAATTACCAGACATATTGGATTAAAGTTCAAAAAGAAGTAGCGAAGAAGTGTCTAGTGCAAAGGGAAACAGAGAGCGATATGATTAAGTTGAAAGGTGTATTCGTATATCCACAGCAGAAGCCCAGGATGCTTCTCAAGTCCCAAGGATGACTGTCTAGCGAGTGATGCAGATCTAAGAGGCTTTGAGGGGTGGAATCTTGAAGGCCTTTATACAGGACAGAAGGCGGCCCCTTCAAAGACAGGATAGGGCAGGAGGAGGTAAGAGGAGAGAGAGTTGGACTGAGGAGAGAAGTGTTAGTAGGAGGAGTGAGGAGTGAGGTAATGCAGGGACCAAGACGGAGATAGTGATAGAGATGGCGCAGGCGTGAAAATCAAACAAGTTCAGTGGAGGATCAAGAAGCAGCGAGCAAGAGGCAGTAGGACAGGTGGGTGACAAGAGAGAAGTAACAGCGGCGGTGTAAGTTCTCAGGCACCTGAAAAAGATGGTGGGGATGTACGAGATTCAGTCTCTCCCATCCATTTCCCAGTGGTGGGGAGGTCAGAATAGGAATCGCGTCTTTTTTGCACCACCACCAACTTACCGCTCATACTCGTAGTCAGAAAAGCAGTGTAAAAAACAAATTTAACCTGCCGAGCCCTATCGATGCTTGCGCTGCGCAAGGCCTTGAGTTAGAGAAGACAACCCAACGGCCTCAAGTGAACAGTCTATCGCATCCAGTCGCTCACTTTCTCTTTGCTCTTTGCTCTTTCCCCCAATTTTCACTCTCCTCTAACTCTTGACCCTACCGATAACAATTACAGTGAAGTGATACACTTATTTTCGTCCAAGTAAATCTAAGAATGTATAATAACGTATGATAGATAAAATCAAAAATAAAGTCCCAGAACTATCAATTCTCTGGAAACAACCCAAATACCTGGGGAAAAAAATTAACCTCCACTCTTCCTCCCCTCCCACAGCTTTCTCCCCCTCTCCACACCCTTCACTCCAATAGTTTTCTCTTCACCCTCCCGTGGTAGAATATGCTCCCTTCAACTTGCGTGCATAGGAACGTTTTTCCTCATTTCTGCTGAAACATCCCCACCGATCAAGTCCAATGAACCTGATGCCCGTCATCATGGCTCTGTACTGTCTAGGTGGTGCATGGTGGACGTTGCACACCTATTTTTATTTTTTTTCACCCAAAGAGTTCAGGCCCACATCGAGCACTCCCACTCTGGTGTGTGCCTTCAGCTGGAGACAGGCATAAATTCTCGAGTGCCCTTTCCTTTAATGGTTAATCCTTCTCAGCCGCAGCCCACTCAACCACCCATAACACCGCCCCAAATCTAACAAAGTTATCCAACGAAGAGCCACACTACCTAAGAGCAAGAGAGGGGATGCGTTTTAATTCCTTCCACCAAGTTCAATTTCGCGCGATCACTCGGAGGAGAGGCGAAGCTGAATCTGCACATCTGCGAGATCAGATCTGGTTGGAAACACTTTACGGGAAGAAGTTTTTGGCGACATCATCGGTTCCAGGTAGACGGGAGGATCCCTTCACCCCCCTCCTCCCTTCCTTCCTTACGCCTAGCCCTGTAACCCACATGGTCAGAAAGATCCCTTGGTTCGTCCAAATGCGTAAAGGAGAATGAAGATGAAAAGGTTGCCTTCTTTTGATACAGTACTCGCTTTGCTTATTCCTCAAGTTTAGTTGTATCATAGTTTAGCCTACTATTATATCGTGTACCCTTCTAATAAACTCGTCAGCTCTTGATTATCCAGTATATTCAATTAAAACACGTTCTGACTTTCAAATCAGCTTCAGCTATGCTATTGTTCCCATGTCTTGGGCTTCAATAACACAGAAGCACGTTACCCCCAATCACTGATGCCCACACAAGCGCACGGGAGTTCCTCTGTTCTGCGGGTTGGGCCCAAATAAGGGTGACCAGTTCGAAAATGGACTTCTTAGACACGAATATTCCCCTTATTGTACAACCCGCAGTACCTACCTAAGCTGAACATATTCCCGTGCAGTCCAGCTGGTAACAATTCCCCTACTGGTAGTGCCAATCTTTCTCGGGGTGGCGTTCCTAAATACATAGTAGATGTTACTATTTGCGAACTCGAATTCGCTGAGAGGTCGGACGCCAGCAGCCAATTCAACCACAACCGCGGCAAGGAGAGAGAACAACTCGCCTGAGAGGTGCTGTGAACTCCTGATCCAGTATGAAACAAAAATGGGGTTTTCCTCGCTCCGGAACGAACGCCCTACGCTTCCACGCTAGAAACTTAAAGAAATAATTCAATTTATAATCTGTATGAATGTCTCCATAACCAAAGAATCAGTTCGGCACCTGCAGATCGTGTAAACCCAAGACCTGATATTATATTACACGATTAGCGGCAATTCCTCCCCTGAAGATCACAGCGATACCGAATCAGTCGCCGCCGGGCCTTCCGACCAACGAGAAGATCGGATAACAAGGTGGCACTCAAACACGACAAAGGCTAGTTCGCACGACCTTGCGCACTGCAGTGCAAACATAATTTCCGGGAACCTACCAACTAGTGCCCCCCACCACCCTAGTGGACTTTCTTTTAAAGTTACCGGGATGCTCACCATATTCGATACAATATCCTTTCTCGATGAGATCCTTCTTCTCCTCAATTGTCTTAGACATTAAATGTCACTGTTGATAGTCCGGCAGATATTCCCTTTTGCTTGCTTCACCTGCTGTGTCGCATTGCATTTATTCACACTTATGTTTTCTTCTTTGTACAGATGCGTAGTCGCACACCCTGTCATAACACTAATGACTTGTACTGACCTGTATTTTTTATTCCTATCTTCGTTTTGTCCTGTTCCAATATCTCCTGTACTTCTGCCTACTCATTCCCCACCCAATCCCATGACTGCCCTTCGAACTGGGCTTGAATCTCATTTCTGTATCCACCTGATTCATATAACGCCATGCATACGGAACAGAAGAAAGCAATATTCTCAGCTCTCGAGCCAATTGACTCCGTAAAACCGTCATGATTGAGCCGATCCTCTCTAGGTCATTTGACCTATAGGATCCCATCCACTACCACTCCTTTTGTCCCTCGCTTTTCTTCTTTCAGTTCGCACCAGCATCTCCTCTAGCTGGCCTTAGCAATGACCAAAGTTCCCCCCCTTCCTCTTCGTATGATACACTCCAATACCGGTAATTGAGCAACTAACAAAAGTTTCCATGGCCTTGACCAAGTCCTGCAAGGTGCCTAGCCCATTTGCTACTGCGCTAGCGAGACACTCCTCTCTGCCGATTTGTAGCAAATCATGCGCAATACGAGTGATTATTGGTGAGCCAAGGCCGAGGGCAGATGGTGTGCTTTGAGGTTTCGCTGCAAAAGGCTCAGGTTCTCCCACAAAAATCGCACCATGGACACAACATAGCACATTGCCGGTGCCGTGCGGTACCGGTGGTCGCAAGCCGCAACAAGATGTCCTTTTTTCCATCTCGTGCCTCGGCTCTATCGAAACCTCTAACTCAATGCATGGGTCCGCCCCGGGAGCGATTTTTTTTCTTTTTTTTCCTTTGTTTGTCCGGTTTTCCGGGGTTCCTTTGGTGTATCGTACTCGAGTACTCGTACAGCCGCAACCCGCGGATGGGGCAAGGGCTCGACTGCGCCACCACCCGAAGATATCATGATAAGAGATCCGAACCAGAAAGCTGGGACGATTCAATCCCATCGCATTCAGCCAATCGGACCGATAACGCCTTCTGGTAATAGCTCTCCGAAGTGGCTGGGGCTGGTGAAAGTGTATGATGCCGTTTTCTGTCACGCTTTCTTCGGTTGGTGCCGGAGGGCGGGCAGTCGCTTTGCACTACTGAGTAGACCACTCGAGTACCGGCAGGGCAGTGTCTACAAGTCTGGTATTACTGATGCGCAAAGGGGGAAGGGCTTGCCGTATTGAAAAAAAAGATGCCCACCTACATACTCGAGATATGGTAGTAATTAGTGGGCACCGATGTCACTCCGCAGATCCCCTTTGGATGCTATGAGTACTTTAAAAAGTGGGAGCCTGCATGCTTGACGCACGAATAGATTGGGGTACAGCAGATTGCAGCAATTAATTTATCTATCTTCCAAGATGCGATTTTCCCCGGACCGGTTGTCTGTATATATCTGGAGAAAATTTTGCAAAAGGGCACCCGGGATATCTAGATACTTAGAATGGTATAATATCACAACCTTAAACCTGGTTGCCGGTGAAACTATTGTGTCAAGTAATGTACAAACGCATGGAGCTACGTCAGACCTCACAAAGTAACTGGATCAGCCGAGGCAAGTCACTAGCTCCAATAATGGCAATAACAAGAATTAAAACAAATCGGCGGGTATGATGGTACAGTTTGGTGCTGCGCAGTATAATGTGGTAGTGTCTACTGTGCGCTCTGTTGACGACATGGGCATCAGGAGAGAGGGCTTCGCTTCGATACAGTCAGCCCCACGTGATGATAGGTTGGGCTATCCATGAAATAGAGAGAGAGAGAGAGAGGGCTTTAGCAGAGCAACGTATGAGAGAATCGGGTTGTGGCTGCTTCGGGCGTCGCTGGCTGGCATGCGCTGGCAAAGTGGCTGTTCACAAGCCCACTCGATGCCCCAGAGCCGTCTGCGCCTTTGTTTAGGCCGGAGTGGTAAGGTTTTCAAGGGTCGGCAAAAGAACCCAGATCTCGTCAAATCCCGATAGGGCTGAAAGTGTGTTTATCAAAGAAAAACAAAATAAATCGACCATTACCGAGTCGGTGAACCCTCGTCGCCCCGCAGAGCCCAAACCTGGGGGAAGGGGAGAGAGAGGGCTATCGTATAGATTTGAAGGCTTAAAAGAAAGAAAGGCCGACGTGAGCCTGCACTGTATTGTGGGAAAAGCGGGGATTGGTGGTTGGGAGTAGGACACGCCTGATAAACTCATGAAAGTAAGGCGTGGCCTTATGAGGGATCCGTGTATTGTTCATCTACGTAAGTTGGCTGAACCTACAGCGGGGTAACGGCAAGATGAAAGTGCCGCTCGAATTGTGGTATTGATCAAAGTGCTGGTATTGATCAAAGTGCGATCTTAGTGTTTCAGGCTCCAACACTGAGGTTGGGGAGTGAGGGCTGACCGCCTCGTGGGAGAAAAAGCCCTAACCCATAATGGGGCTCTTTGGAGTTCCAGATCTTGAAGGAGAGCTCTATCACTCTGGAGATATCGCCAACACAGGCATATGATACAGCCACCAAATGGCATTACAATCCCGGGGTAAGCCAACTCAGTCCGCTTATCTTGTATGATAGTAGATCTGGGGAGTACTACCCGCATAGTTCGAAGTAAGAAACAACCCCTAGAGAGCCCAGCTAGCACAAGGCTATCTACCAAATAGGTAGTCCAACCGCTATCATGGGCATCTCGCACCCCCCTCCCAAACAAAAATTCATAAATCGCTACCGTGAGCAATCCCATCTCGCGTACCTCCTCTTAGACATAAATCTATAAACTACTACTATGGGCGATCTAGTGGCCACTGCTGGTGGTGGGATTGATAACTCGGACCCCCCCAAAACCTCGGCAAACTTGAGATATCAACGAAACCAGGGAAGTTATCAAATCTTTGACATGATAAATTAGTCCGTAGTGTCCTAGCCACCCAAAAAAACATATTTTAATGATTTTTGAGAGGGGTGGATTTCACCGCCAATGTCAATGTCGCTCTCGTGCAGCTTTTCGGTGCATCCTCCTCATATCTCCCAGTCATCAGGCTCAACGCTGGCACGCACGGTCTTGGAGACAAAAGAAGCCGCCCCACTTGGTTTTCCACTGCAACATCTAAAAAATCCAGGGATATTTTAGATGGTATAGTTTGACATGGAGATTGACACAATTGAAAACTAGGTATCATAACAGAAAACAGGCTAGGAATTCCAAGTACCAGAGTTCTGAGGGAAGAGCCCAAAAATGCTGCCAAGACAGTCAGTTTGGATGGGATTTCTGCATGGCAACCATATTTCTGCACGGCAACCATATTTTTGCATGGCAACCATACCTGTTGGCTTTACTCACCTGCTAGTGGTTGGCAAGATGAAAAAAATTGGCAATTTTATAATATTATGTTAAATTCCCTGTGATTCCCTTTCATTTGATTATCATACTTTTTGGGGAACAGAATTTGTTGTGCACCTTTGTAGTGGTTGGCTAAACTTGTGCATTTTGTATGAAAACCTAGGTGGGGGTCGATTTCTTTTGTCCCCAGGTTCATGGTAGCTTGAATATGGAGCGATCGTTTAAAATACCATGAAAAACAGGGGTCTATGTTTAAAATACCATGGGTGAAGTTTCCGAACTATGACCTCCTCTGCACCGCAATCCAGCTGCCACAGAAATAATCATTATTTAGCACTCTGAATGCCTTTAGACTACATCAAAAAAATCGTAAAAATCATAGAAAAATTACCTAAAATAGACCCAAGCAAGGCCCAATTTTTAATATTTTTTTTCAGTGTAAAAAGGGGTCTTAGCATGGTCATGCTGTTCAGCAATAATGGGGTCTTGGCATAGTTATGCTGCTTAAAATGGTTGATTTTTGCATAATTTTCCGCCAAGATTGCTGGTGCCATGGTCTGGCAAGAAGTCATGGAACAGTTATTCAAGGTTAACCAGCCAAATATATCCCTGTCTGTCCCAATTAATAGTTTCTTACCCTTGTAATTGTGGCTTGAAACTTCACCCCTGTCATGGTATGTCATGGTATCTTAAACGTACCCCCCCTGTTTTTCATGGTATTTTAAACGATCGCTCTTGAATATGATCATGGAATGGGCAATTCACAGGTAGAATAAGCGTCTTATAAGAATCGTGAGAATTCTCATAGAGTCGTTGATACTAATCTCACCATGCACCCTATTGTTTAGTCGTAGGGCTGAAGACAATTACTGGCAGTTCATACCGTATCTTCATACTGATATCAGATGCTGCGATGCCGATGTTTTCTCTCTCGGGTAAACCTTTTGAATACCATGCACTTAGCGTGAAACCCTTCCGGATACCATTGACCGAGAAATGTGCCATCGAAAAAGTGAAACCTTTGCAAAGAATTATTTCACCTTTAACTCATCATAAAAT
>Ga0307507_10003331_pt1 | contig 31479 bp, 10 predicted proteins | sample 7_EM_MG_FD_207223 | JGI IMG/M metagenome (GOLD analysis project Ga0307507, IMG submission 207223) | Populus trichocarpa ectomycorrhiza microbial communities from riparian zone in the Pacific Northwest, United States - 7_EM | ecosystem: Host-associated > Plants > Roots > Unclassified | place... | reverse complement strand
GGCAATCTAGGGCAATTTGCGGCAACTTGCCTGCGAACGCGAGTCAAAAGGGGTTGGTTACGTGAGCTAAGCGAGCTCAGGAAATCCACCAAATTCCACCTGTAGAATAGGAGAATCAATTAAGCATCAATCAAATCAGTTACCACCCTAATACTATTATAATAGCGATACGTATTACCGGAAGTGATACAAACACTAATTAGTGATTACAGATTAGGAGACGTATTATCTATAAAGAGAGACGAGCTCGATTAGTCCCTGCTTGTAGGCCTTTACTAAACCCGTTTACTAAGGAGTATTAGTTAACGTATATCTAAAGAACTAACCCCCTAACAGGCCCTTAATTCTTTATATATAGTCCTTAGGTACTTAAAGAACCGACCCCTTAATAGGCCCTTAGTTCGCGTCCATTATACACTCTAAAAGGCGTTAGGTACTTAAGAAACCAACCCCCTAACAAGCCCTTAGTTTGTGTTTATTACACGTTTTAAAACCTAAAATCAGAACTTAATAAGATAAGGAACCCTTAGTTCGCGTCTATTACGCGTATTTATCCTCTAAAACTTAAAATTAAATAAGATAAGAGCTATAAGACAAGAATTAATATGGCAGATATTAGGGTATAAGTTAGAGAAGGACAGAAAAAGTAGGGCAGAGGAATTAATATAGACTCCAACAACATTAATATTATAGACATTAATAACTTTGTATAGTTTAAGACCTTAGAATATGTCACGGCACTGGCCTGACGCGTTGTTATGACTCGGTGTTGTCATGACACGAGCACAGACCTAACCCCTAAGCGACGTGTATATATACCGCCTCACCTCCTACATAGTTCTGCACACGACATCGTTTGTTAATAATACACAGTTACAGTTACCTTGTTGACCCTCTGCACGTACTGTGACAGTATGTCGTGTCATCTCCTACGCCCCTGGTAGGGCTTTGTTTCCACCGTTCCACAGCTATGTTTCTAAAGCTACAACCCTACCCCGGGCGGGATTCTTACCCCTATTCTACAACAATGCCGACCTAGTAAAATCTCTGCACGTTAAATCCATTTAAGTTCCCGAGCCGATATTCTCTCCGTCTCCCTGTCTCTAATGAGCTGATATCCTCTCTTTATGTTCTAAGTTTTATAAGCTGGCTACAGGCCTTACTAGCGGGCCGTGGGCTACTGGTCGCGGAGCATGCCGTTCTATGCCTGCGGGAAGAACAGGAGCTGCTGGCTGCAGGTAGACTAGGACGCTAGGTGTTCCCCCTATGGGCTATGTTCCTTATCTTAAAGACTATGGTTATCGATCTCTGTCTCTGTTTCCGTCTCTGAGTCTATTTCTAGCTATGCTTCTGCTTTATATCCTGAGTTCTTAAGCTGGCTACAGGGAGGATACCCTGCGGGCTATATTCCTTGTACTTAATTACAGTGTAAGACTATAGGTTACTAATCTCCGTCACCGCCTCCGTCTCCGTCTCCGTCTTTGAATTTGTATAGATACTACTTTAAGTTTACCGCGATAAGAATCTACGCCTTAACCTCAATCTCCGTAACCCCAAGCCTGTCAAGTCTATACCTTAACCTTGATCTCCGCAACTTCGAGCCTTTTGAGTGTTAATATCCGCCCTACGCCCTGCGGATAAACCTATAATAAAAAATTCTCCGTTGTTTTCTACATTGGTTTTACTCCTACGTTGTATTTAGCACTCGAGACGAGTGCTAGTGGAGAGGGATGTAGTAGATATATAGGAGGTCTGAGGACTGAAGGGACGAAGACCTTTAAGGACTGGAAGGACGAGGATATATGTGTCTGTTTTTTTTACTTCTGTGTTTTTACTGCCAATACTTGGCTCACAGGAGCTCGCCTTAGGAAGGGGGATGTACTGTCACGGCACTGGCCTGACGCGTTATTATGACTTAGTGTTGTTATGACACGAGCACAGACCTAACCCCTAAGCGACGTATATATATACCGCCTCACCTCCTACATAGTTCTGCACACGACATCGTTTGTTAATAATACATAGTCACAGTTACCTCGTTGACCCTCTGCACGTACTGTGACAGAATATAAGGTCTATAACTTTAAGGATAATAAGCTATAGGAAGTCTATAAGGAAGATTTCTAGAACTTTATAGTATAGATCTTTAAGAACTGCAACTAGATATATATTAGAAAGCTCTAAATACTTCTACGGACTAACAGCGTATAGGTAAGGAAGTATAAGAACACTACAGTCCTTAAATCGCTATTTAACACCCTATAAGAAGAAGAACCTACAAAGTGGATTAAGCTTGAGATTAAAGAGTATATAGCAGCCGGAGGGAAGTTTAATTTAGGACGAATTAACTACCTCCTTAAGAATAACTTCGCTAGTACTACTAAAAACCTAATCTTATAAACTACTATTAAAACCCTAACCTTAACCTTACTAACCCTATAACCCACCTTGCCTATATAACTTACCTTATTGGTATAACCTATCTTATTAATATAACCCGCCTTGTTAAGCTAGGGTTTCCGTAAGGAGTTAATAAACCTTACGAAGATATACACGGAAGACAATAAGTATAGTGGAGAAGATAACAATTTTAACTTTAAACTTACTATCTTCTATAACCTCTATAATAGAGCTGATATGCCCTAAGAAGCTAAGGTTAAAGCCTACCCTATAATATTACGCGGCTTAGCACTTAACTATTACTATATTAATCTTAAGAACGTTACTATAACCCTTTTATTTAACTAAATCTATAATATAACACGTTACTACTTTAAGGGACCTAAGTATAGACGCGGTATACTAGGGCAGTGGAACTTAATAACCTTACAGTCTGTAATAAGCAAGAGCGAGAACACCAGCAAATTAACCCTAGATTGCCTATAGTTGCTTATTAAAGAACTAAGACACCTCTAGTATAGTCTTAACCCAGATTTATATATAGATAGGTTTCTTTATAATAAGCTTACTAACGCCTGCTAGGAGTTACTAGCGTGTTAATATACCTACTTTAAACATTCTAATAGCTTAACTAGCCTAATTAATAACCTATAATCCTCCATTATAATATTTAAAAAGTTAAACAGTAAGAACCCCTAAGCCTTCTTTACTATCCGCCGCTACTACAGATAATACCCTTAATTACCTTATAGAACACAATTATTTTTTATCTAACTGATATATATTACTGAAGAAGCGCTGCTTTGTCTGCTATAAGGAAGGTTATTAGTTATCTAAACACTTAAGAGAAGAACACGACGAATTAAGGAAGAAGTTTAAAAATAGACTTAACCGCCGCTTTAATAGGCACGCTAAGCAATATATTACTAAGTATAAGGGAATGGACTATAATAATAAACCTAACTCAGAATCTATTAATAACGTAATGGAAGCTCTTATAATTGATATTAAGTTACTACTACTATCTCTAACTTAGGAACAAACTAAACTATTCCTTACCTTTTTCGGAACGATATAGTATAAAGGAGCTATTAATACTATAACTAACTTAGCGGACTAATCCTTTACCTATATAATTACTGGTACTAACCTAACTACTTACCACAACAACTTAGACCTATTTGCCTATATTGCTACTAGCTAATATACCTCTAATAAGTTCTATGGAGTAATAATCGACATAGGAGCCTTAAAGAAATTAATAGTAGGTTATAGACAATACCTCGCATATAGGAAGACCTATAATACCGTTATTGATACCTTAAAGGCTAGCACTATTAACTTCTAGTTTAGTATTAGCTCTACCCCTTCTATTAGCTCCATTATAGTTAATACACTAGTTAGTAATATTAAGTTTTATATTATAAAGGCCGATATACCCTTCCTACTATGCCTCGCAGATATAGATATACTAAAGGTCTATTATAATAACCTTAAGAACATCCTAGTTACCCCAATAAAATTAGTACTAGTAGTTTACCAATTTAGCCACCCCTTCTTACTATAGGAATAGTTACTATAGTTATTTATAACCTATTTATTTAACTAAAACCCTTGCTACCTAACCACTACTGAACTCCGCTAACTCTACCACCGCTTTAGACATCTATTGGCAGATAAGCTATATAAGGTATTAGAACACTCTAGCCACAACAATATTAATAAGTAGGTTATTAACTATCTTACTAAGTACTGCTCCTACTGCCAGAAATATAGTAAATCCCCCAGATAGTTTAAGTTTACATTATAAAAAAACCAAGATTCTAACTTTAACCATTTTATTTTTATTAATATTATATACATTAATAGAAGCCCTATTCTCTATATAATTAATAAAGCTACTAAATTTTAGGCTGTGAGATAGCTATATAATATCTCTATAAAATATATCTAGGATACCCTATAACTCTGCTAAATTAATACCTATATTAGACTATTTAACTATATTACCTATAATGCCGGGAAGAACTTTATAAGCAAGGAGTTTTAATAGCACGCTATAGTAATAGCTATATTAACTAAGAGCGTCCTAGTAGAAGCTTACTAGTCTATTAAAATGGTAGAAAGAGCTTATTTAATACTACGCTAAGTATACCAGATAATTATAGAGGAGCTATAGGACTTAGAAATAGCTAAGGAACTAGCTCTATAAATAGCAGTAAAAGCCGCCAATAATACAGCTGGCCTAGATGGCTTAGTCCCAACACTACTTATCTTTAGTGCCTACCCTTAAATAAGCGAACTCGACCTACTAGCACCCTCTATTATATAGCGAGCGGCAGCTATAAAGAAGGCAATAGAGGATATTGCAAGGATTAGGGTAAAGAAATAAGTTAATAATGCACTAAACTAATAAAACGGTCCATCTGTCACCACAATCCATAACCTCCCCCTTAACTTAGAAGTACTTATATAGCGCGAAGGCAATACTAGACAGAGCAGTAGATAGACTAGCCTATTTAAATTACTTAGAATTAACGGAGAAATATACAAGGTATAGCTCCCTAGCGGACTTACTAATTTTAGGACTATAGCAGTAAAGCTATACCTATAACCTAAACTAAAAGAACCTAATAAGGAACTAGAGGAAGAACTAACTAAAGAACTAATTAAAGAACTGACTAAGGAACTAACTAAGAAACTAGCAACTAGTATACCCCCTTAAAGATTAAAACGGATATAATAATTACCAATAAAGTCCTAGCAAAACATCATAGATATATTAATATTTATTAACAACAGCCTAACGAAACCTAATATTATAACCTTTAAGTGTACCTTACTGTTATTCATAGAGTCTTAACATAAGGAGATAAACGGTTTACTTAAGAAAGGTGTCTTTAAGTTTATTAATATAGTAGACATCCTAAAAGGAGTTAGAATCTTTAACTCCTAATTTATTAATAAGATTAAAAACGCCAGAACAGATAAGGCCTTTAAGAAGTCTAGACTAGTTATATAAGCCTATAACAACTATAGCAAAGATCTAGTCTTAACATAATTACTAGCCATTTAATGTGTTAGCCAGAGAATTATCCTAGCACTTATAGCAACCCTATAAGGAAGTGAAAGAAGACTAGCTTCTCTATATCTATATAATATTTTATAAGCTTATATATAGTCTAGTACCCACCTAAACAGAGACTTCTTTATACGCCCGCTACTAGAACTCGGACTAAAGAATAGATTAATTTTAAAAGTTATTAAACCACTTTATAGTATCCCGGAAGCTGGCAACTATTGGTTTAATATATACTACTGTCACCACCTTAATAAGCTATGGATAAATTAGTTAATATATAACCCCTGCTTGCTATATACGAACAGCAACGGCTCTAGAATTATAGGATTATAGACCAACAATATATTGTTCCTTGCTAATAAGACCTTTACGGAAATTAAAGAGACGAAACTCTAAGAGGTAGGTTTTTTAGCTAAGGAGAGAGAGAGGCTTACTTAGACTACCCCAATTAAGTTTAACGGAGGCTATATTAAGCAAGATAAGGACTTAATAGTCCTTACCCAGGAACGTTAAAGCCAGAACTTAAAGCTAGTTACTATAAAGGCTATAAACCTAACTAGCTCCAAAGGGGAAGTCCGTAAGGTAGTTACATTAAAGGACTAGTATATTGCTTAGAGAGCAAGAGGAGCCTATATCGCTATAGTCTGCTAACTAGAAGCCGCCTTTAACCTCTTATTTATAGCATAAGTTATTAACCTAAAGGAGGAATACGCGAAGTAGCTTAATAAGCGGCTATAATAATAGATTGATAACCCCTTAAGAGGGCTCCGCTTTATATAACTTAATACCAGTAAAGACTCCTTTAAATTAATAATCTTTATAAGCTTATCTTTTGCAAATAACTAGGACCTCTTATCCTAAATCGGCTTTATTATTGTAGGAAGACGGGTAGGCAGAATATGGCAGAGGAAGACGGGCAGGCAGAATGTGGCAGAATTCTATAGGGTGGCGGTGTGGAATTCTGCCGGCTCTATCGTTGAGCGGACCAATCAGGATTTTCCATGCCCGGCATGGAAAATCGCTATTGGCTCGGCCGAGGGCGGTAAGCGGAACTAATATCTTTATAGTGGAAATGGGTAGGCGTGTACATAGAACCTCAAGAATCCAACTACACACCGCACTGCACGTATACTACGTCCATTGAACTGTGTTAAAGCATACCAACAATTATTACACTTGCGGATAAAGACAATAAGGCTAATATCCTCTACTGGTCATCTATTAAATGCAAGTAAGTTACACAAAGTATCTTAGTATCTAAATTATACGGAATGGCCCACGGATTTAACACCGGAGCTATAATTAAAGCAACTATTAAGAAGACCCTACAACTTAAACAACTACCGCTTATCCTTTATACCGACTTAAAATCTCTATATAATTACTTGGTTAAACTCGGGATAACATAAAAGAAATGACTTATAGTTAACCTAATATGTCTATAACAATTATATAAAAGAAGAGAGATAGCAGAAATTAAATAAATTAACAGAGGCAGTAATCCTATAGACGCTATAATAAAATTAAAGCCTTGCCAGGCGTTAAAGGACCTAATTAATATAAATACAATTAAGCTATAGGTCACCGAGTAGGTAGAGAGAGAAGAAGACATAAAGGCAGGAATAGAGAGTATAAAGATATAAGGCCAATTGCTAAGGCGCTAGTAATAAGCGAGCTAATAGCGATTTTCCATCCCGGGGATAGAAAATCGTAATTAGTTACTTTAGCAACATAGCAGAATTTAGCAGAATTTGGCAGAATTTAGTGGAATTCAATAAGTGGAAAGTAGTGCAATTCGATAGGTAGAAAGTAGTGGAATTTAGCAGGCGGCGTGCTTAAGCACTATTAAAAACTAAATACTCCCAGTGTCTGATTAAGGTTGCGTCTTTGCAGTTATATAACCGCAAATTGCTATTACGTGACGGCAATCTAGGGTAATTTACGGCAACTTGCCTACGAACGCGAGTTAAAAGGGGTTGGTTACATAAGCTAAGCGAGCTCAGGAAATCCACTAAATTCTACCTATAAAATAGGAGAATTAATCAAGCATTAATTAAATCAGTTACCACCCTAATACTATTGCAATAGCGATACGTATTACCGGAAGTGATATAAACATATACCTATTAATCTCAGAAGTAAATGCATTTTAGATAATAATCCACGCGCTATAGATAAAAGCGCGCACGCAAGAGCCATTTATTTAACCCTTACAATATTACACAAGACTTAGATAAGGCCCTAAAGTACTTCAATACTAAATATCCAGAGGATTTTTACAATTCTCTTAAGTACCCGAAGCCATTTATAACGTACAGCTAGGACAATAAAACTTAAATAGACGCCCCGTCGGCGCATAGGATAGGAATTCGTTATTCTGTTCTCTAACTCTCCTTTTCTCTAACATGTTCAAGTCCAGGGATGTCGTTTTCCATAGTTGGCGTCATATATCTACAAGGTCTGAATTCTAGATTATAATGAGGCCTAAAAGTGTGCGTACCAGTTTACCTTCTTCAATAAGCCCAGAGCTAGAATCCTCACTACAGCAGAGAATTCGACTGGGACCCATCCTACTATCTTTATATATGCGGTGAGGACGAGTAAGAGTAAGAGAGATGCCGCTATAATTAATGCTTGGAGGAGGAAGACGCTAGAATGCCTGGGGGTCGCCATTTGCCCACTACCTTGTCAGCATTTCTACTAACCTTCTCTAGTTCAATTGTCATCAGTAAGGTAATCTATATTCAATCTCTTTTTTATTTATTTATCCATTTCATTATATTACGTATAATACTACGCATGCAGCCTCTAGGCTATAGCGCTATAGTTCTATATATATAAATCCTTTCTAGGCAGCTTAATATATATTAGTAGCTATGTTATAGTAGTTTATAACTCTCTAGTAAAATACTATATTGCTAATAACTATTAAGTAGTAAAAAGAAATAGTAGAAAAGATTATTAAAAAAAAACCTTAACGCCTATCCCTATTCTATTTTAATTTAATTCTATCCTTTTACTTACTAATATCTATCTACTAGGAGCCTAGTAGGAGTTACCTCCTTTTAGAGATCCTACTGCTATTAACCACTTTCTAGTAGCTATCCCTATACTATTTAGAAATAGAAAAAGCGTCTCTTTTCCTTTCTTTATATAAAATAGTTTCTTTAAAGAGAGAGAAGATCCTAGTTATCGTTATATCTCCTTTATATCTCCTTTATATAGGTTATAGTCTAGTAGTAGGCGCTTAGGGGTTTATAGAGCTTTATATTCCCTAAAGTATCTACCTTCTTCGTCTTTCCCTATTGTTTTAAAGAAGGATTTAAAGTAGTCTTTTCTTAGCTTCAGCTAAAAGAAAGCCAATTATAGCTTTTTAGGATATCTATCCTTAGGGGTTTTAAGAGAAAAGGAATAGCTTCCTTTATAGATCTTAGTATAGTGTTTTTCTTTATTTTTATTCTATTACTAATTATTTTCCCACTGTTCTAGTATAATACGGACCTTATAATAGAAGTGTTATGGATAATTTTTAGTAAACTAGACGAGCTATAAAACGTAGTATAGGCTATAATAGAACTAGTAGAGCTATATAACAAGTAGTAAGCAAGGTTATATAATAAGCTCTATAAAGTCTATTACATATCCTACGTATCTTACGTATTTAGTACATTTCTTAGGAGTTAGGTTATATATTTAAAGGACTATAATCCCTACCTAGATAGTTCTCTCTTTATAGTAAACCTTAGAATATAATTAGAGTTAATCTATTAGGTACTTACTCTATAGTTAGACCTTATTATTGCTTCTATCTATATACCTAGCTTATTAATAAGTCTACTGTAGTATCTACTACAAGGCTTCGTTATACATTTACTACTACGGTTATAGTAGATAGTAGTTAACAAAATGCCACCTATAAGGGTGTAAAGAGGCTTTAGAGCAGATCTAAAGGAATAATATATATTCTATTTAAATCTAGGGGCATAGCTCTTGTAGAGAACAAGACGTTACGTAAAGAAGATAAATGAATGACGCGAGAATCTTATAATTAAATAGTTGGGAGTCTTGGCGGTTAATATATATATATATATACGCAGTCTTTAACAGACTTCGGTAGAATTTAATTAATTTAGTAGAACTTAGTAGATGTTAATTAAGCTAGTAAAATTTGGCAGAATTTGGTTAAAGCGTCGGGTTTTATCTGTTAAGTATTTTGCTAAGATATTTATACTATAACTGGGCTAGTCCCGTTATAGTACCTCCCCTTTTAGCGGACTTGCTCGAAAGAACCCAAGGCCGATAACCATGGCGCAGACACAGAGACAAGTCCCGCATTGAAAATTTGCACGTACTAATTAACGTATCCACTATTAAAGCGGGATCTGGCTAGCTAATTTAGTGTGGGGGATCAAATCATCAGCATTATCCTTGCTTATTAGCCAGACATAAGCGCGTATATCAGTTCAATTTATGCAGCTCGACATACAGACCCATGTTTGAAACTAGGCAACAGCCCGCGCCTTACTTGGGAGAAAGACAGGCTGCGCAAGGCCTCCAACTTCGCTGAGGTTAATCTCTTAACACCTCAAATCCGTCCTTCCGCATTCCATTCTCGCCCCCTTCATCTCCATCATCGCGCTTTAATATTTACTCGTATCTCTACGATCTCAACGCCAGCGGACCCTGGCGCATAGAGCGATGCGGATATAGAGGGAAGTCTAATCTGACTAATTGGCCATGCCATTTCGGTGTTCTAAAGTAACAAAATTAAGCTACGGGATTTGCTGAAGTCAACAGTTGAGAGTGAGCCACGGATCTTCGATCAGCTCCTTGGCAGTCTTTCGGTCTTCGGGCAACCACCGGAGCATCTTACCCACGAATTCAAGGAAGAGCCTTTTATCTTCTCCTTTGAGGGAAACGACCGAGTCCGCTAGATTAAGGTGATTTGGAATAAGATGCTTGCATATAAATTCCCCTAAAACCCAGAGTTAGCTTTGCAATTGTGCATAATACAGCACATCTAATACTTCCAGGAAGCTCACCTTCTAGATTAAAGAAGGGACCCTCGTAAAACTCGCTGGCGCTTTCACAAAGCTTGCCTTCGGAGTTTTCAATTGCAGGTTTCCATCTCCACTTACGGCCCTCTCTTTCTCGTTTAAAAAGCTCATTTGGCGGATGCCCTAGCAATGCAATCATCTCCGCAAGATGTGCTTGACTATTGTACATCTCCCCACCGGAATGGACCATCCTAAATAGATCTTTATTCTCCACTAGATTCCAGACCTGTTTCACGACGCGTCAGAAAAGTCGCTGTCAATAAACCGGAAGTAGAAGCACACCAATAGACCGAGGTTCCAAATGTCTGCGCTATATGTCCAACCCGCGCCTAAAATAACTTCTGGAGCACGATAATGATCGGGCTGAATAGGGTATATCTGGGGTTGAGAACCATCTCCTCGTTGTGCCAGGCCGAAGTCTGCTATCTTCGGTAGCGTATAGAGTGATCTGAGTGGTCCAAAGTCATTGTGTGATTGATATATTAATCGGCCGTCTCTGATCTTTCGAGGTATGGGGTTTTTAACTTGTTGTCGGACGAAATCCTGAATTACAGATGGGTCTTCGAATTCCACTAATATATTATCCAGTTTAAGATCTATGACGAACAAGTGAGCTCTTGTCTGTATAACATTAAACGCAAATTTAAACTCACCAGTGTGAACGATATGACACTCCGAATGGAGATAATCGAGTCCCATTAGGAGAATTTTTAAGTGTCCTTTTAGAAGGACCAATGGGAATTTACCGTCTTTAAATCGTCGTCGAAAGAGCCATAAGGGCTCTCTCATTGGCTCATAAACCAAGCATATGTGCGTGCCATATGGCGTTATAGCTTCAAAGCTGTCGATAGTAGTCCTCACAAGTGGGAAGCCCTTGTGCGATCGATTCGCCTTTGCAAGATGCAGAGAGATATTTAACTCATGTTCCGCGGTCTCTTTGTTGGGAAAGTCGCAATTATTGACCTTCACAACTACATACCGGTGGGGCTTCCACCACCACCTGTAAAGCTGTCAGAGGGAAAAAGCGACGAGGAGAGATTTCATGGATACCGGTGAAGATCTCGAGCCAGCCATACGGTTGAACAACTGCCCCATCCAAGTTTCGCTATGGTCTCATATCTATCGTGAAAGACGTCTCCTGGATTCACCTGGTAAAAATCCTTGGGGTTGTAATCGGGGACTAACTCCTCTTCGATTGGGACATCCGGCGGAAGAATTGTATGAGAACCACCTCTCGGAAGTGAACGCGAGAGTCGAAGCGGTGCGAAGGCACGGCTTGCCAATGATGATGCACCTGTGGGCATTACGACACTTTTTGAGACATTAGACGATTGCCGAAGATGTTTGAATACGTGGGATACCCTAGACACCGACATTACAAAAAGTTATTATGATGTCGCGTTGTATCCTTGGAGCGTTGTTACCTAAGTCGCCCAAAAACAAGATTAAGCGAGCTACGCTTGTTCACATTGGGCCGAACCCCGGAGAACTCGCTGAAGCTAGGCAACCATCAACCGAAGCCACCGGACAAGACCTGATCTTTGGGGCTGGGGAATCTAGCCATTTTGGCTGTAAAAAAAAACGCCTGTTTCTCCACGCCTGATTATTTTGCAGCTATCTTCCACTTTGTATATCCACCCTGTGCATCTATTACATCCTGGCAGCGTTGCCTCATTGTTTCCAGAAGCTCTTGGAGCCGATCTGGAGTGATTGAATCCCAGGCCTCCTTTACCGCTTGCCTCAGCTGAGTGAGGGAAGTATTTTACAGCAAAGCGCAGTGCACGTGCCTAGCCAAAAAACTAACAATATTTTCCCCGGATACCACAGTACATACGCTGATAGATCCATGGATCGAAAGTTAATGGCTAACTACTATTAGTAGGTAGCCAATGTGATTAATTGCTGCTGTTGCCTAAAAACACAAGGAAATCACCCACAATTTGGGCCGTCATCCAGGATGGCTAATACACATTCAGCATCGCAAACCCTAGACATTTTAAAATGTGATCTTCCGTTGTTAAGAGTCATACGTCTCTCTGATCTTCTTGATATATAAACCTGTATACCATCCCCGACCACAGAGTGTGACAGCAAATTCACTGGTTTCGCTGTGAGCTTTCCCTCCCATTCTGCCTCTCTCTTCCGTTCACCTCTCTTTTCTCGCCTCGTTTCTTCCTCCTTGAGGCGTGCGCATAGATGGGAAAGCTGATCCTGTGCAGATTATGTCTCGAATGTTGTCAACTTCCGCAAGAGCTGCAAAAGCACTCAAATGGAAACTCAACGGTACAACACAACCTATAGATTGGGCGAAGAATATAATCGAAACCGTCGTTGACTAAGTCCCTGAGCTCGCTGAAAAGGTTGATAGTGCCGAAATTAAGTGAATGGCCTTGCCGTGTCGTATAATTGCAGCAATATATCCTAACTCGATTTCAAGTGGAGACCCGCATCCCACCGGTGACGATCCGTTCCATGCTTCGGGTGTGCTGGGCGTTAAGAGCATGAAGAGAAAAAACCGGGTCACGTCATTTCACGCGTATCCAGATGGAACCGTGCGATTCTCGAACAAGCAGTTACCTGTAGTCAAGGTCGACACATCTGCGAGTGCTGAAGCGCAACGATCTGCGGCTTCATACCCCGCAACGTATCAACCCGCGACAAGCGCTGCACCTGAGTGGGTATGGGACGAAAACACCAAGAGGTACAGGTCCTGGAATGGTAGCGAATGGGTCTGGCAATAAATGCTTGTTTCGTATATTAGAGGTAAAGGGTATCTATCTTTTTTTATAATATTATTTAACTATTAGTAGTTAATATAAAGTCTAAGTTTTCTTTTTTTCTTTAGTATAAATAGTACTATATATTCTACTAATAACTATAATAGTTAGATATATCCCTTTTATAGGGGTTTTAAAAAAAATTAAATAAACACCTTTAATACTTTAGACTCTTTATTTATTATCTTAGATTAAAAAGAACTTTAGCCTAATTCCTAGTTCTATAGTATATACTTTAGTAACTTCTCTATTTTTTTACTCTATAGTTTTATAAACTTATAGTATCTCTTTAGTATATAGTCGAATTTTCTTTAAGCTTCTTATAGGTTGCTCCTACTTAATACTATATTATCTTAAAATGCATATTAGCTGTACCTATCTCTTTACTAGCTCCTAGAGGTATATTACCATATAATAGTCGCCTTAACCTCTATAGACCCTAGCTTACCAAATGTATATAAAAAAGAGATTAATATCTTCTCTAATAAGCTAGTAAGTATACTACTATAGAAGTCTAAGTAAGACTATATAATTGACTTAAAAGAAGATAAGACGCTACTATAGATACCTATCTATAACCTTTTATAGAAAGAGTTATAGATCTTACAAAAGTACCTAGAGAGTACTTTTAAGAAGGGCTAGATTAGGCCCAGTAAGTTACCTATTAGAGTACCTATTCTCTTTATACTAAAAGTAGAAGGTATAATACGGCTATATGTTAACTATAGATATATAAATAAGATTATAAATTAAGAACTAGTACCCCTTATTACTAGTTAGAAAACTCTTTCATAGGCTTAGCTATATAAAGATATTTATAAAGCTAGATCTTTGTAATACGTACTATAGGATATATATTAAAAAGGGAGATAAATAGAAAACCGTATTTAAGACATACTATAGTTACTTTAAGTACTTAGTAATGCCCTTTAGTCTTATTAACGCCCCTATAACTTTTTAGAGCTATATTTAAAAGGCTCTAGAGACCCTAGTAGATACTATCTATATAATTTACCTAAATAATAAAGATAAGTATATTAAGCACGTTAAATAGGTACTATAATAGCTCTATACTTAGGGCCTATACGCTAAACTATTAAAAAATATTTTTTATATTTTTTATATTAAGTTTCTAGGCTTTATTATTATACTTAATAGTATTATAATAGACCCTACCCATGTAAAAACTATTAAGAAATAGCCTAAGCCTAAGTTCTATAGGGATATTTAGGTCTTCTTAGCTTTGCCAACTTCTATAAGCGATTTATTTAGAACTACTTAGATACCATATACTCCCTATATGTATATCTTATATAGACGTATTATAACTTAATATTAGATAAGGAGAAGAAGAAGTAGAAGCGTAAAAAAGGACCTACTAAATAGTATTAACCTTAGTCTTAGCCTAATAATGCTTAATAGGCGTTTTATAAGCTACCTGCTATATTACGGACCTTATATTAGCAGTATTACGGCTACTAAGAAAGGATATAAATGGACTAGTGGTGGAAGCGCGGGAGGCGCTAGAACTAGTTAAACTATAGGATAAGGGGTAACTAAGTTATATAATAGATTACGTTACCAGTTTGGTATATAGAATCTCTAGGATCTATAAGGAACGTTACGTACTAAACGTACCTCGCATACCTTATGTACTTAATATTTCTTAAGCGCAGTATTGTGTATTTAAAGGACCATATTCCCTACCTAGATAGTTCCTTTCTTTATAGTAAATCTTAAAATATAATTAGAGTTAATCTATTAGGCAACTACTCCACTGGTTATTATTACGTTATTAACTTCTTATTTATCTATATATCTAGCCTATTAGTAAGTCTACCGTAGTATTTTCTAAAAGGCTTTATTATATATTTACTACCTAGTTATAGTATTAATAAAGTTAAATAATATGCTACTAAAAGCACTAGTTATAATGCTATTAACGGCAGTAACTACCTTAGGTACTAGTAGGGATACTAGTATAAGGGACACTAATTCACAACTAGTTACGGTTAGACAGTTATAAGAAATAGTTAATCGGTTAATAGATAATAATTAAATACTTAAAGATAGAATTAATGGAATCGGAGCAGTAAAGGTTAAGTTACTATTAGTTAAACGGTTTTTAGGTAAAAAGTTAAAGTTTAAGGGGTTTCTTATATAAATGCGCTTTAAGGTAGTATAAGAGGGTGTAAAGCTTACTATATTAATAGATCAAGTAGTTTATACGGGACTATTCCTAATAGGTAGAGCACTTAAGTGGTTTAAACCTTACCCTATAAAGATATATGTAAGGGATATTATTGCGGACACCTCGGGCTGCCTTCAGGACAACCTCCGGACGCCCCTCGGATGGTCGCCGGTCACGTGCCGGAGGCACGTGCCCGTAGTATATAGTCTCCACGATCCCAGAGGCCTTACCTCCTCAAGGATTTGTCTCTCTCACCAATCTATCCTGTTCCATAATCGTGTCCTTATAGCCCCCTGTCTACAAAGTCCCCTCACAATATAGGAGCACGGAGATATAACTACTAACTAAGAGGTTAAATATATATTCTTAAGCTAGTAAAGATTTATAAACTATTAGCGACTTAGTTAATCAAGGCACGAGTACGGCAAGAGGGTCGCGCAAGCCTGTATAATTAGATTGTCTATTAACGAGGATCTAAAGCTAGAGAAAGGAAAGGAGAAGAGTAGTAGCGCTGCTTAACGTTTTATAAAACCCTCTAGTTATATAACCGCAATCTATTGTTTTCTGCTATTTTCTGCCAGCTTTCTGCCGTTTTCTACTAGTACTATAATATTACTCCCCCCCTCTAAAAAAGCCTACCCTTAGGCTTTGTATATCTATATTACGCCTATAGGCTATTCTTATCTTTATACTCTTCCGGTAGCTTATTATCTTTATTATATTAGCACTCTATCTACTTATCTAGGTGCTTTAGCGGTCTAGGTTTATTAGGGTAACGGCTATAAAACTCCTAAGGCTTATAGGGACTATCTATAAAGTTCTATATAGGGTACTAGGTGGGGTCTAGGTTATATCCTTTCTAACTAATATAATACTTTAGCATTCCCTTTATAAGTTTATCGGCTAGTATTTCTTTGATTTCCTATTTATTATTACTATTAACTTAAATTAGTAGGGGCGGTTTATTCTTTTGTCTAGGTAATAAATTATTTATGGCTTTTTATAGCTTATCCGGTAAGAATTTAAGGTGGATCTTAATTAAATCCGGGAGCTTTACTTTATATAAGTTGCCTATCTTTTTAAGGACCTTATATGGTCCTGCTATTTAATAGTCTAGCTTATAGCTAGGCCGTTCTGTTTTTTAGTTCTTTATTCGTCAGGAAAACAGGAAGTGGCGTAGGAAATTTAGTTTCGCTAAAAGTGTTTTTGGGGCCTGGGGCCAGCTTTCCGTTATATTAGCTAACCCCCTAGGGCCCAAGGCCAGCTTTTAGCCATATTAGCCAACCCCCTAGGGCCCAGGGCCAGCTTTTGGCCATATTAGCCAACCCCCCAGAGCAATACGCCAGCTTTCCGCCATATTAGCAAAGCCCTAGAGCTATACGCTAGCATTACGCTAGCTTATGGCTATAAAATAAATATTGTTAGTATTATTGCATTTATTGCTATTACACAAAGCTCTGCACGAAGCTCTATACGAAGCTCTACACGAAGCTCTACACGAAGCTCTACACGAAGCTCTACACGAGGCTCTACACAAAGCTCTACACGAAGCTCTACACGAGGCTCTACACGAAGCTCTACGTACAGAGGCTCTGCACAAGGCTCTACGCGAAGCTCTACGTACGGAGGCTCTACACGAAGCTCTATATCTGTTAGATAATCTGTATTCTCTATAAGGCACAGGTTACGTGCATAGGTCATATACACTATAAAATCTCTTCATAGCTCAAAGTTATCTCAGTTAACTCAGACCCTTGGAGAGAAAATCTACCTCACCTTCTGCAAACTCCTGAGCCAATCAGCGGCTGGCACCGCCATACCTCTATAACCCCTGTGATTCCTATAAACTCCTAAGCCAATTAGCAACCGGCGCCGCAGCCTAATATACGCCACGAGCGTTAGCGCTTGCGCTAGCTTCAGCAGCCAATTATAAAGCGCCGAGGTGGATTCCTCTCCGAGGGTCTAAGGGATTATGGGCGCCTTTTATAAGGGCTGTACAGCCTTACTGGTAGATAACAGTTTGATCGCCTTTAACGTTATATATCACCCCCTAATATAGCGCTACTCAGCTCACCAATACCTCTATTTAAAAGCTTATCTCTTACTCTATATATTGTATCTATAATGGAGCCCAACCATGCCCCTAATGGGCGTCCATCTAAGCAGGACACTTAGAGTCCTCTATTTAGCTACTTTAGCCAGTCTAGTCTTTCTAGCCTACTAGAACACTTTATTAATATATCTAAGGATTCCTCTAATAGCAATAACTAGATAAATAATAACAGCTAACCTAATACTAGCGAGCCTAAACCTCCCTTATTAAACCGAAGCATAAGACAGCGGAGGCGCGCGAAGAAGTTATAAGCTATAGTTAATACCCTAAAATGAGAGGGTTAGACCTTTGCATCATTTCTATCTACCTAGGTTAGAGCAGACGATACAGATAATAGGGGGGTTATAATTAGGCACCATCAGTACGGTAGCGTTAAAAGACAACAGCGAGTATTATTAAATATAGTTGCAAAAAATCCGCAACTTAGCTATATTTAAGGGGCAGTTATACCAGTAGGGTCTTTTACTATAGAGCTAAACCGTCTTATCTAGAAGCTATACTTTAATACGTTTAACAGAACGTTAAATATAGAGGACCTAGACTTCAAAGTCGCCTTCCGCACTATGCGAGATATTGCCCCAATATAGTATATAACTTTACTACAGCTTCTTGGTAACTAGCGCGCCCACAAAGCAAGTTATTAGGTGGGAGGTCAGAAGATAAGAGGTTAGAAGGCAGGAGGTTAGAAAGCAAGAGGCTAGAAAGTAGGAGGTTAGAAGACAGAGAGTTAGGACGCTTTAGTTAGGCGGGCGTATACTATTACTAGCATAATCTGTTCTTCTAGAGCTAAAAAGCGGTCGAATTTCTTTACTTCACTTATAGATATCTATCTTATAGGCTCTAGGGTAAAAAGGAGGGTGTTTAAAACACTATCTGGCTTTAGGCTATATTATAGCTACTATTTAGCAAATTGCATTATAAATAGTATTGCTAAGAAGGTAGAGGTATATTAATTATCTTATATCTATCTCCTGTAAACTTCTGTAAACTCCTAGGCCAATTAGAAGAGCTCCTATAAACTTCTATAAACTCCTAGGTCAATTAGAAGGGCTCCTACAGACTCCTTTAGGGGCTAACATTTATAGAGGCATCTTAAGACCCTGGCGCACAACCCACAAACAGTGGTTGTATATAATAATGTAAACTTTAAGGACATAAAACGCGATAAATTGCTTGGTTATATATCTATTATGCGTTTACTAACAACCGCTGCTATTATATTCTATCTAGAATTACCTTTGTCTAGGCTACGCCAATTAATGCACAATCTAACAAAACCGCTGCAACTTAATAATATCTTCCGATTACCTAGCTTTATTGGAGACGAGTTAATAGTAAAGATTAGCTATTACCTTATCGCCAACGCAATAAAGGGGGTTTATCTATATAGGGTGGAGCGCGTCTTTACTAAAAGTAATCTTTTCCCTTAAATGCCAAGTATACACTGTATTAACACCAGAAAGACCAAGTTTTGGCAGTTTAGTGCTATAATGGAAGATAAGGGTACTATCTAGGGTATATACAGCGTTTATAAGAATATCTTCCTTAACTAGCTTAGACTTTAGGCTCTGGATAACCCCCATAGCTCTATACATAACGACTTTACCAATCGGCTCTGGCTTGCCCATGGTGACCAGCTTACTGCGCATTATATTAGGTCGGTAAAACAGGAATAGGCCCACATAGGTTATCCTTTTGACTATTAGGACTGGCTTCTTAGTATACCTTTGTGGTTCTATATTAAGATAAACCTATACAACACTATTATGCGCACGCATTTAGCGCCTAAGGACTATTAAGAGGAGGTGCACCATTATCTAAGATCTAACGTTACTCTATGGAATTGTGTACTATTTATACAGGAGAACGCCAAGTACTATTAAGTGGTACTAATCGTCGAGTAGGGCTTTATAGCGCGCGTAACAGCCCTCTTCTATATAGCTATACAGCGCCAAGGTCTCCTTACTATAATACCTAAACTGTCCAACCTATCTAATCCGTTATCATCGGAACACATAGAGAATGTCACTTAGGCGATTAGTTACTTTATACTAGAGCAGTTCCTAGAAATAGTTAAGGATATTTAGTTTACTACTTTTACTATTAAAGCATGGAGCGGCATAGACTCGAGTAGGCGCGCGTACGGCAATATTAAGTTTTAGACAATATATCGCCTGCTTTAAGAAGCTGAGCTACTTCTTATTATTTAGCATGCCGTTAAACATGCCAATGTAGGTATACTATAATGGCTTATTAACCCCCTTATTGTCTACTTCTTTAGCGCGTTATAGTATAATTATAGCCGCAAGATGCTGTTCTATTGGTAAAATCTTACTTTAGTAAATTCGCCTAAACTCTAGTATACAATACTAGCTTTAGGGGTTGTAAACTGGCTTAGGTCTCCTAATACGCATAAGGCTATTAATCTTAGACTAAAGCACCTAAACGGCAGCTATAAAATTAAGATAAAGTGTTATAAGAACTCTACCCACGATACTAATATTATATTTAACCGAGTATGTCTATCAAACGCGATAGTTAGGACGGTGCGTGGCAAGATAGAGCATATATTTAGCGAGGAGATGTCGGGTACTTATACACGGGCTTCTATAGAACTCGACATGTTCCTGCTTGCTTATATAATCTATTTAAGTAATCTAGCTATACCGCGAGGCCCTAGGCAGCTGGTAGGCTTATAGCTATTTAACTCTTATAATATTCTCTATACCAGTGTAGACGTTTTAGCGGAGAGGATTGAGCAGTTTAACTAGCTCTATATATAGGACCTGTATTTAGCTACTGCTTTTTATCCTCTTCTAGATACCGATAACCTAACTAGCTTTACGGATATATAAGAGTTTACTAATATTATTAGCAATAGGTTAGATGAGGTGGATCTTACCTCCAACTAAAATATAGGCCAGGAGCTAGATATCTCTTAAGCTCCTTGCCCAGACATTACCTAAACTGCTATAAACTCCTAAACCAATTAGAGCGCGCGCTAAGCCCCTTACTACTATTATTCCCTAAGGTCTCCTAGCAAACTGTTGCAAACTCCTAGGCTAATTAGAACGCGCGCTAAGTTCCCTACTATTATTATTATTCCCTAAGGTCTCCTAGTAAACTACTGCAAACTCCTAGGCCAATTAGAACGCGCGCTAAGTTCCCTACTATTATTATTATTCCTAAAGGTCTCCTAGTAAACTGCTATAAACTCCTAAACCAATCAGAGCGCGCGCTAGGCTATAAGCTTATACACTTTAAGGGAATAGGAACAGTCATAGCATATTTAAGCGGCAGAATAAAAATAACCTTTATTCTAATGCTACTACTCTAGAGCAGAGGCCCGCTATACTTACTCTCTCTATCCACCTATACCAGAGTAGAGGCCCGCCATGCTTGCTTTCTCTATCCATCTATACCAGAGCAGAGGCCCGCTATGCTTACTCTCTTTACCTATCTATACTAGAGCAGAGGCCCACTATACTTACTCTCTCTATCTATTTATACTAGAGCAGAGGCCCGCTATACTTGCTCTCTTTATCTATTTATACTAAATACCCCTCTAACCTAAACCTAGACAGGAAGTAGAATAAGGGCTTTTATAACGCCTTACAGTTACCTATAAAGAATAACTTACGGTTAGGCCCGCCTAGGATACTGGCTTCTTTACCTATATAAAATCTAAACTAACCGGAATAAGATTAAAGCTTACCTATAAAGAGATACCAGTCTCCACTATAGCTATTAATCCCATACTATGCCTTTTTATGCTGTTATACCCAAACCCCCAGCTTCTGGAGGAGGCGGCGGCGGCCCCTTTAGAAAAAGAGACTAAGGGGGAGAAGGTAGTAACTATAAGCCTCTCTAAAACTTGTGTTGCTTTAATAGACTGCACCTACTGGAGTAGGCCGCTATATAATAGCGAGTATAGGCGTTACCAGGCCTGCTTACCTGCTAAAAACCCTTTTTAGAGTAGGCCTAGCACTCCTTATCCCTTACTTGGTAAGCTAAGCATTAATCCTTTCCTATAAGCTGCTTACCTAGCTCCGTCTCTATAATCCTCCTAATATAAGAGGTGTTCTTGGCGCCCACTAACGCTAGAAGGTCCAACTACCATTTGCCCGCGACCGTAGGTATATAGTTAATAGTAGCCTTCCCGTAGAGGGCCTAGTTCTATAGGAGCCGCTATTAGTCTGCTTACTAAGTAGCCGCGAAGCCAGCCCAAGCGAGGGGCAGCGGCGGGGCCGCGAGCGGCAGTAGTAGTAGTAGTAGTAGTAGAGGAGGAGGTAGAGGTAATAGTAATGGTAATCTATATACTATATTAGCTAACGTTTAAGACATAAGGCATTGTAAAATATATGGTAGATTAGGCTACTAGCTAACACCATTGTTATTATTATTATCGTCATTACTGCCAAGAGGCAGCACGGGAGAGGGATAGGGGACGGGGACGGGGATAGAGATAGGGGGAGCGTAAGCATAGTAAGGGCGAGGAGGGCTATAGAATTAGTTAGTAAATAGCCTCTCTAAGTAGGGAAGTAGTTAAAAGCTTAGGTTTAATTTACTAAAGCTTTAATTAACCACTTAGTAAGGAAAATACCTATAGAGGACACTAGATATGACCTAAATATAGGGCTCTAGGATAGAGCGTGGAGGTAGTAGTAAGAATAGCTTCCTTACTAATTAGAAAGTTTACTAGGTACAAAAGCACCCAAGCCATAGGGAGAGTTATTATTAGTATTAGCATTATAGAAAGAAATAGGGGGCGTAGATAACTATAAGTACTAGCTTATCTACTTTACCTTTATAAATATTTACCGCAATCTAACACTTATTTACCTTATATTATTAATTAAGTCACTAGCATAAAACTTCTAAAGACTCCTATAAACTCCTAGACTAATTAGAAGACTCCTATAAATTCCTAAGCCAATTAAAACATATTATAATATTTTAAGTAGAGGTTATAGGTTAATAAGTAAGATTCTATATAAAATTACAAACTCCTGCCAACTCCTACTAACTTCTACCAACTCCTGCTAACTCCTGCCAACTCCTGCCAACTCCTGCTAACTCCTGCTAACTCCTACTAACTCTTGCTAACTCCTACCGACTCCTGCCAACTCCTGGACTAATTAGAACGCGCTATTATATAAAACCCTAAGCTATCTCTATCTACGATTCTATAAGGAAATTCTCTTTACCTCTTAGTATTGCTTTCCTAACACGCCTAGATCTAGTTTTTGGAGTAAATATAAGTACTATATCTGCATTTATATCCCTCTCCTGTATAACTATCTAATGTTTAGTAGGCGAGTCCCTTTGGTTACTAGCTTGTCTTTTTTAGCTAGGCGTTAAGACCACCTGTAACTAGGATACAGCTAGAACAGCGGGCTAAGAATTAAAAATAGCAACGACTTAAGAATTAAGACTAGCCGTATCCTAGGAGTCAAGAACTATAGCATCCTAAGTATTAAGAGCAGCAACATCCTAAAAGCCTACAGCGGACGTACTATGTGTTGTAGGCGTAGAGATTAGTCTCTAAATATCCTTAAGTACCTACGCCGCGCGTTTAATACCCTCCGGTATAGCCGGAAGTAGAGTACTAGGTAAAGAGCCTAGTGTGCTAATCCTGCTAGTAACCTAACTTCTAAGTAGCAAAGCTAGTAAGTCTACTACGCTCTATACTGCCTCCCGTATAGCAACCTAGACGGTAAGGCTATCGTCCTGTTACTAAATATGCGCAGTATACTCCACTAGTATAGACGGCTGCTTTAGCAACTCGCGTACCACTAAGGCCCCACCCTAAGCATCTTTTACCTATCTCTGCGCTAGATTATTCTTATAGGTACTCCTAACTACCTTAACTATACTCTTTAGTTACTCAATTAACTAATCGCTATAGGTATCGCAATATCGCTATAAGACAAGTAGAGGAGCTATACTTTCTAGGGAATCTATTATAAGTGTCTTCTAAAAGGTATTAGGCGTTTTCCTATTATATAAATGCGCAAGCTGCTAGCAATACTTCTCTTCTATAAATGCAGATAATGGCATAGGGAAGCGTTAATATTTACTAGCGTATATTAACTCTGCCTACTTAACAGCCCAATTATTAATAAATCCTAATGCAACATTAGGCTAGGTGCCAGCCCTTAGCCAATAAAGTAGTGCTAGTGCTTTAGGGGCCGACGTAAACTTAGGAAATAGTAAAGGGTTATATTAATTACAGCACTAATTAACTGGCGCGCGAACAATATAGTCTAAGACTGCTAGTAGTAACCTATCCTCTCCTAGAAAGGTAAGGAAGGCCTTTTAATAATATTTACCGTTTACTATATCCTTCTATTTAGCTAATAGCTTCTCGCGACTAGCTATTTTAGCCCTTATCCAGAACGGAAGGTCACTATTAGCCGTAGGTGCAGAATTATAACTTACGGCCGATTTCTCCAAGGTAATACTCTCTGCATCGCTAATATCGCTAGGTGTGGTACTCTGGATAAGTTTACTCCGTCTATATCTAGTAGGTAAGCTGTTACGTCCTCTCTAAGGCGCCTAGGTTGGCGGCTCTATATATAGTAGTAGTGGTAGTTTCCGTCCTAGCTTATCCACCCCCTCTATATTAAATGCCCAGTATAGTAGGAAGATATAACCTATACTAGTGTAATTCTTTTCTCGTCCGCCTTAACCAATTCGCTACCACGCATTGCCTAGGCTATTTATAATTAGAAACCTCTAAATAATTACACGCTTAATATCTGCGACATTTACGCCTATGCTAAGTGAGGTTATAGCTATCATAATTTAGATAATAGAGAAGGGCTTCTTAAACTCTGTATACTGCTAGTTGCGATTATACTCTTATATAATAGCGGTAAACTCCTGGATTACGCTACTAATACAAAAGGCCTTATTATTATTATTAGTCCCTTTTATATACGCCTTAGACTTTTAGAGTAGTATATTCTAGAGGTACTCTGCTGCCTACCAAATAGATATCCAACCATTAATAAAGACTATCGTCTTTGGTATCTATTTAGGTATAGGTACTCTATTGCCGTTTACACAGTTATTTAATAGAAAGTATAGGTTTTCCCATAAGTCTACCTTTCCTTTAGGAGTTGGTTATACATATATAGACACATCTGGATGATTAATAGATGTTCTTATAACCTTAGTCTAGTATAGATAATAGCCAACTGCTTAGAACCTAGTATGTAATAGGACTAGTTTCTCTACCTTTTTATTAAGAGTTGCAGAATAGGCAAACCAGACTATACTTAGGCGGAGGATTATCTACAGCTTACCTAGCATTAAGTAGGCCGGTTAAAAGCCTTCCTATTCCTTTATAAGATAATATTTATTAATTGCAACTAGCCTAATCCAAGACTATAACTCTGGCTCCTTTAAGGCATCCTAGAATAACTTTATTAACGCCTACTTAGGTCTAAGAAGTATATGCATATACACCCCCTCCCAGATCTTTATGATTAGAGACTTCTTCTAACTTCTTATCTTAGTATTAACAAGAACTGGACAAGAGCTATCTATCTTCTTAATATTATCCAGCTGCTTATCGCCTAGTTTATTTAACGGGATTATCTGAATAGTAATCTTCCCTATAAGGACAGAATACGCGTAGAAGATTAGGCTTTTACCAAAGCCTATATAGGCAATAAGAAGAGTGTCACCTTTCCCAAATATAAGCCGACGTAGAGTGCGCACCTGCTCGTTGCGTGGCTCAAAGTTATTAAGCCATAGGCAGGTCTAAAGCATAATTTGCTAAAGGCAGAGGTCAATAACCTTGTGCTAGAATGGTATATTCTCTATATGCCCTGCCTACTGGATAACTAACGGTAATTCTTCTACGCTTAGTCTTTAAATTAACTGGAGAGTCTCTAGGATAGAACCACAATTAGCTAATATCTATACTATAGGCGGCTCCACTGCCCTACCCTAAGCTCTATGCCATTAACTCTGGCAATCTATATTCCTACTACCCGTCTTCTTTTTCCTTCTAAATCTCGCCATCTAATTGGCCTAGGAGTTTACAGGAGTTTGTAGGAGTCTCTAAGAGAGCATACCCAGCCAATAACGCGCTATAAATATTATATAGGTGTAGTGTAATTAGGCGAGCTGTTTCTAATAGGGTATAAGAGGCGCCTTATAAAGTTTAATAGTAAATAGAGTTGTAGTGGTGGAGTACGGTTACTGTGTTAATGAGGCTGGTTGGGCAGAACCAGGTTTAAAAACGCGTCTTTAAACTTTAAGGCTATACTTCGACCCCTAATACGTTGGTTAGCTAGTTAAATTCACTGGAATATACTAATAGAGGATATTATAATTCAATTGCATCGTAAACTATAACCGTAGCTGCTAGATTAACCCTGTTATAGTTGCTTAAAGTTAACACGCGTTAAGGATTGGGCCCAGTTTACAGTAAACGCGCGCCCATAATCTCTTAGACGCTTCGTAGAGGAATTTGGGGGTTGCAGGGGGGGTAGAGAGTAGCGCGACGTTCTATTGGCTTAGGAGTTCGCAGGAGTTAGTGCGCGCCGCTGATTGGCTCAGGAGTTCGCACGAGTTAGCAGAGTGGGGCTGTGGCAAGAGAGTGGGGCTATGCAACGCCGCAAATTTCTTGGAGAAGCGGCTGAGGCACCTAAGATAAGCTCAAAGCCCTTAGGGGCCTAGACAATCAATCAACCCATTTTATTAATTTGCAGCTACCTTATTTTTTTACCTTTCCTTATATCCTCCCTAACTTAGGAGGCACTAGAACGGCAGCTAGTAGAGGATTGTTGCTAGAACTAGACAACCGTCGCTAGAACCAGACAACTGTTGCTAGAACTAGATAACTATCCTAGAGCCAGACAACTGTTACCAGAACTAGATGACGATCCTTTGAATAACCAGCTAGCAAATACTACGAATGATTTAATTAATTAATTGAATTTGATATTGGCCCATTACCGAATTGAATTAAGGCCTCCTAAGGAGGTACCTTAGACAACTACCGTTCGAATATATAGCTAGCGAATGGCTATAGAGAACGATCTGAATTAATTAGAGCCTTTAATTGGGCCGACCCCTCCCCCGAATTGAATTAGATACTGATATAGGCAGGCAGGCAGGCAGGCAGGCAGGCAGGCGGGTAGGTGGGTAGGTAGGCAGATAAGTAGATAGGCAGACAGGTAGGTAGGTAGGTAGGTAGGAGAGGACGTCGCCAGAACTAGACGACCGTTGCTATAACTAGATGACTGTCGCCAGAACTAGACGACCGCCGCTAGAACTAGATGACCGTTGCTAGAACTAGATGACCGTCGCCAGAACTAGACGACCGCTACTAGAGCTAGACAATCGTCGCCAGAACTAGACGACCGTAGACCAAGACGACAACTATTTAAACGACTAGCTAGCGAACATCACGAATGATTTAATTAATCGATTGAATTGAACTAGAGCCTTGATATTGGCCCGTTACCGAGTTGAATCGGATTAAGGCCTTATTGGGCTAACCCCTCCCTTAAATTGAATTAGATACTGACATAGAAGCAGGCAGGCACTAGGCCTAGTTAGGAAATTAGTATACGACTGGCAGATTATTAGGAATACTACTAATTGACGACCTGGAGCCTCTATGTAAGGTGTCCCCCTTCTTAATTAATCGCTTAAAGCCTAAGCGGTATTCTCCCTAAAAAGACACAGAGCTCCTATAATAGACATAGGCAGGCAGGTAGGTAGGCAGGCAGATAGGTAGGTAGGCAGGTAGGTAAGTACATAAGTAGGCAGGTAGGTAGGTAGGTAGAAGGCAGGTAGGTAAATAGGTAGGTAGGCAGGCAAGTAGGTAGGTAGGTAGGTAGGTAGGTAGATAGGCAGGTACGCAGGTAAGTACGTAGGTAGGTATGTAGGTAGGTAGGTAGATAGGGACGTAGGTAGGTACGCAGGTAGGTATTCTAGTAGGTACGTAGGCAGGTATATAGGTAGGTATATAGGTATATAGGCATGTAGGCATATAGGTACATAGGCAGGCAGGTAGGTACTAGGCCTAGTTAGGAAATCAATATATAGGCGGCGGATTATCTGGACTAGCCAATTGACGATTTTAGAGCCTTTACATAATGCTTACCCCTTCTACTATATATACCCTTTTAACTATTAATTTAATATTTTAAATTTTAATTATTTTATAAATATTGCAGTTAACGTTATAGGAAATATTATAAATATTGCAGTTATAGGAAATATTATAAATATTATAGCTATTATAAATATTATAGCTATTATAAATATTATAGCTATTATAAATATTATAGCTATTATAAATATTATAGCTATTATAAATATTATAGCTATTAGATATAAAGTAGCTAAAGTAGCTAAAGTAGCTAAAGTGGCTAAGGTGGCCCCGGGCTAGCGTAAAGAAGTATATATAAGTAAATTAGCGGATCCAGCTAAAATAACCCCAGGCTAGCCCTGGGCTAGCCCCTAGCTAGCCCTAACTACTCTTCTATTTTCCTAACGTTATTACCTAGACTATATTATCTATAGTAAGTTAGGCTTATGCCTATGCTTATTTACTTATAGTTCTATTAATTTTTAGGCCTTTTTTTAGGTTTATATGGGCTACTTTCCGGGCTTCTTCTAAGCGTTTAGTATAGCGCTAGGCTTTTTTATAAGATAGTTTTTCGCGTACAGTCTATAGCCCTTCCGTTTTTTCCTAGTTAAAGCTTATATAACGGGACTAGCCTATTTACAGTAGGAATGTCTTGGTGAAACACTTAATAGATAAATTCCAACGCTTTAATCAAATTCTGCCAAATCCTGCCAAGTCAATTAAATTCCGCTAAATTCCGCCGACTTAATTAAATTCTACCAAGTTCCACTAATGTAATAGAATTTGGTTGAAACCTGTTAAAATCCGCGTAGGCTTATGCCCACGCGTCTGCCGCTAAGACCCTAAATATTTAGTTATAAGTTTCCTATATTCCTTTCTCTTTTTTACATAACGTCTTATACTCTGCAAGAGCTATATACCCTTAGATTAGATAGAATTTATATTTATTCCTTTAAATCTTCCCTAAAGCCTCTTCGCGTCCTTATATTACGTTACGTTAAAATAACTACTATTAAAATAGCAAATAAACCCGAATCCCTTTTAATAACTATAAGTATTATAACCCTAGTTAGGGAACAGTTAACTATAATACAACAGGCTTTTATAGACGCCTTAGCTTAGTAGCGGGCTGTACTAGAAGCCTAGCACCAGTAATTAATAGAAGTACTCTACGAAGAACTCCGTAACGTTAAGGTATTTATATTATAAACCCTAATAGCAATACCTATAAACGAGATTAAAATAACGGTACCTAAACCTAATATATTGAATGCGAATACCGAACTAGTAACGGTAGCTTAACCTATACCTATAGCAAACCCAGTACCTATTATAAAATCCAAAAAGCTCCCTAATCCTTTAATATTTAATAGAAACCGAAATAACCTATATCCCTTTATAACCAAGCTCCGTCTTAAACTCTTAACAAACTATAATTAATACCCTACTAAGGCTAGCAAGGTTAGCTATAGAATGTTTTATTTAAGTAAGGACGCTACACAAACTATAGATCTATTCTTCCATAATACTACTTTTATTAATTTTAAAACTTTTGTCTCTTTGCTAAAACGAATATATAATAACGCCAGCCGCGAATATATAGCTGTTACTAAACTTAAAAACCTATAATAACGGAATTGAGACTTTACCAGCTTCTTTTTAGAATTTTTAGGTCTTATTAGCAAGCTAGATTGGAATAAAGCCGCTAGAGTTGCTGATCTTTAATAAGCTATTTTAGATAAAATTAGAGCTTAGTTAGTAGGTAGAGAACTACCAAAGAACCTATCCGAATTTGCTATAATATATTAACGAATTAATAAGGACCTTTAATATAATAAATAGACTTATTCTCTAAAGCTAACTATACCTTATATTTAAAACTCTACGAAACTAGTATATACCCTAAAGCGCGATCCGTCTCCAAAACCTAAAAGTCCTATATATAACCCTATAGACCTCAATGCCGCTTAATCTTATACACCCTTAGGAACTAATAAACGAAGAACTTAAGCCATAAATGGAGAATGCTTTAGATATGGTAAAAAAGGATATATTTAAAAGTATTGCCAAACTTACCCTTTTGAAAAAGTCCGCCGTTGTAACGGAACCTTGTAGTAGGAACTACAGTGGGTTCTGTTATTAGGCTGGGTATATAGGTAAGAATAAAACAACAATATAATAATAACTGGTGGAGTAGTTGCCTAATAGATTAACTCCAATTATATTCTAAGATTTACTACAAGGAGAGAACTATCTATGGTAGGGACTGAGGTCCTTTAAATATATAACTATACGCCTAAGAAACCCTCTCTTGTACGTAAGGTACGTGTTATACATATTATATATAGCGTATACTGCGTATACTTTGTATACTGCGTATAATATTATGTGACTCGCTTATTATTTCTTATTATATAGTTCCACCAGATCTATCCTAGACTATACCTATATTAACTAACTAGCTTCCTACAACTCCTCTCCAAGTAGTTGTAACATTATACTTAAAGCGTCCGTAATACTATCTCCCTCCTCTTTATCTTCGTCCTTGAAGATTCCTAATATCTCCAAGTCGTCTACTAGAGGTGTAATGTCCGTTTAATTAGTCTGGTTAATATCCTTGCTTATTATACCTAAAGCTTCTTCTTCTTTATAAGCGCAACGCCGTGCTTATACCGTGGCTGCCATACTATTACTTAGTAAGGTAATGTCGTCTCCATATTCTCGTTATGCGAAAGCAGGGTTGGTGTATATTGCGATAGCAAGTCCTTTGTCTTAATAACCCTTGTCTTGCTTGGAGTGTACTAAAGCAAACATTTAATTGTCCTGTGATATTTGCTCTGTCTCTAATGCTAAATATACGCGTCCTATAACTCTTAATAGTCTTTATGTTCCCTAAGTAACTTATTATAGGGTCTTGTGTTTAATCTACCGCTGTAAAGCTTAATAGTAAGCTCTTAAGCGCCTTAGATAAGCTTCGTCGTTCGTAGAAAGCAGAGTAGAAGGCTATAGCTGCTTAACAGCGTGCCCTTAAAGCCCGTCTATTGGCCTCTGCCCGTCTTCTTCGTCTTAAACGTGTTTGTAAGAAGGTCCATTTTAAGGAGTGGAAACTGGTTTAATAGGGTTTGTTTAAGCTAGGTAATAAAAGAACTGGCTCTCCTCCTATAAGGGAAACAACTCTAAGTAGCTTAGCAATTGCTCCTCTTAGGTCCCCCTTAGGTGACTTATTCTTTGGCGATTCTTCTTTGTTAATATTACCTAACCTACTTTCTTTTAATACTCCTGTACCTTTCCTATAGCGTTTTTTAGGTTGCTTAGTGGTTTCTAGGTAGTCTTACTGTAGCCTATCTACTTTATTTTATACTATGTTTCGTTATCTATATCCTTATAACTAATAATCTTTAAAACTTGCTATTTATCTTTTTTTTGTCCTCTATATATGTCTGCCTTATAGACTAGTAGCTTAATATTCCCGTATACTGGCTCTAGCATTGCAACATGTTATATAGGGTAGATTTTTATTTTAGCTAGTAGGTTTAACTTATACGTAACCAATAAAATTCTTTACTTAACTTTAAAAGGTCCTAGTCTAATATAGTCCAACTTCTTGCTTAGTCGTTGACTCTTAAAACTTTTGTATAGTAGCTACACTTTATCCCCCTCCTTAAGATCTGGTCCCTTAGATCTCTTAGCATTATAGTACCTTTTTATTTATTCTTGTACTAGTTTAGCTGTTTCTTTAAGG
>Ga0307507_10003330_pt1 | contig 31485 bp, 6 predicted proteins | sample 7_EM_MG_FD_207223 | JGI IMG/M metagenome (GOLD analysis project Ga0307507, IMG submission 207223) | Populus trichocarpa ectomycorrhiza microbial communities from riparian zone in the Pacific Northwest, United States - 7_EM | ecosystem: Host-associated > Plants > Roots > Unclassified | place... | reverse complement strand
TATAGCATATAACTTTACCTTAATTGCATGTCAAGAAATATATAGTTACCTTTTAAAGTTGCTAAGTAGGTTAACTGCGTGTTAAGGAACATACAGTTAGCTTTTAAAGTTATTAAGTAGGTTAACTGCGTGTTATTTAACTTTTAAAGTTGCTAAGTAGGTTAATTGCGTGTTAAGAAATATATAGTTAGCTTTTAAAGTTGTTAAGTTAGTTAATTGCATGTTAAGTTAATTAAATTGCTTGTTAAGTTAGTTAATTGTATATTAAGTTAGTTAAATTGCGTATTAAGTTGGTTAATTGCATATTAAGTTAGTCGAATTACGTGTCAAGTTGGTTAATTGCGTGTCAAGTTGGTTAATTGCGTGTCAATTACGCGAAACGCGAAAATCAAAGTCTACTTAAATCTCATCCTGCGAATATTTTCCCGATATACATTAACGCTATTTTTATATAATCTTGGGACAGGATAGTAGGTAACTTATATACTATATACCTTAGCCCTTACCTAGGCTATCGCCCTTTCCTATTATATTATTAGGTACTTAAGCACTTTAGCAAAGTATATAGTAATTATAAGTAGCGTAACTATATAGCCTGCTGCTCTATATAAGATAAAAATAGAGGTAGTAGTAGTAGACCTCTATACTTACTATAGGTAGGGGCTAGCAGTACTAGTAATAATAGCTTAGTAATAGCGCCGTTATTAATTCAGGATAAGGAGGAAGACTAGCTAGGGAGTAACCCTTAAAATGCTATTATTTTAGCTTAGGTACGTATAAGCTTTTACTTAGTATATTAGTAACCTATATATACCTAGCTAGTTAGGGGCATTGCTAGCACTTATATATAATCTATAACTTAACGTGCTGTATAAGCTCAGTGGTTATCTTATATAATAAAACTAAAATAGATTAATATATAGATAGATCCTTAAATTTAGAGCTTTGTATAAAGAATAAGTTAAGTTTCCTTAACTAAGAGCCCAGTTTAGTACTACTATTTTATACACTCTACCCGTTTAAAAGTCTTAATACCTATTTATATTTTCTCCTAACATACTCTATAAGCAAGCGGCCTACCTAAGTAAGTAGCCTATCTTAAAACTTACCAAAAATTGGAAAAATCGCACCTTAATATCTTAATAACTACTTAATAATCCATTTATACAAATTAAGTTCTTATTTAAGCCTAGCTTACCTATACAGCAACCCAAATAGCTAAAGAGTAGTAAAACTTTTAGGCCTAAGAGCTTATAATTAGTAATCCTCCTAAAGTTATTTAACCTTTTTAAGTGTAGCTCTCTACTACTTCTTTTCCTAATTTACTTGAATATACTTTATATAATGTTTAGGATAAAAGATAATTGCCGTAGTGTATAATAGGGATTTATCTAACTTAAGGTAGTATTTATTAAATACCTTCTATCTCTTCAAACACGTGCATTTTTTTGTCAATTTTTTGATTGGTGGCTGCGGCTTAGGGGCCTGCAAATGGCGGGCTTGTTTTCCAGCTTTTATAAGCAGTTTTTACTATAAAAAGTAGGAAAAATAGCCCTGAATTTGCAAGCCCATGGTCCAACTAGCGAAAGTGCGTACTTATAAGAAGTAGGGCATAAGCTATATATATACATATAAGGTGAAAAAGCAAACGCTTAGGTAGGCGGGTGAATTAACAGCAGCTTCAATTAACGAGAACTAGCATATTCAAATTTAATTAGATAATGTTGTTGATGCTTAAAGTTCTTTATATAGAGACTTTAAGCCGTGCGCTGTGGGACACGTGACTTCCTATAGACCCTATTATCTATCTCTTCGAACACGTGCATTTTTTTATTAATTTTTTAATTGATGGCTGCGGCTTAGGGGCCTATAAATGGCGGGCTTGTTTTCCAGCTTTTATAAGTAGTTTTTACTATAAAAAGTAGGAAAAATAGCCCTAAATTTGCAAGCCCATGGTCCAAGAAGAGCGAAGCGTGACCGCAGCCAAATGGGAGAAAAATATGTGTAGAGAGATATGTTTTAGGTGTCAGCCTTACACACAAGGCTAAGTTAAAAAGAACACTGGTGGGGTACCCAGTTGAAACCTTTATAAAAGGCGGAAGGCGTTAGCCTGTGAGGTTAAGTAATAAAGGCGGAAAGCATCTAACGTCTAGCGGCCTAGGCGTTGGACCTCTTTATTAGAGAAGCCGTAGTCTAGGGCGTATTAGGCCGCGCCTCTACGGAAGCTGTGACCTGTATACTGTGCGGCTGAAATGCTATAGAGGTTCAGTCTTAATTTAAGCGTCTTCTGCGCGTATAAGGCGGAAAACGCCGCACCACTAGATGCAGTAAATAGCGGCATAGAGGGAGCCTAGGGGTCCAGAAGAAAAAGCCTTTATAGTGCTACTATAGGGCAAACCACATTAAAGGTTACGGCTACTATAATTTAAACGCCCTACTTATCCTTATCGGTCTTGCTCCGTTTAAGACGGAAGGTAAGGTGATCTCCGGAGAGGCTAAACTATACATCTAAGCAAGTAGCTTTAGTTGCAGCAAATAATGGTTCAGACCGTTACTTATCGGTATAGAAGATCTCGCCTATACGGAGGCACCCTACAAAGGCGAGGCAGAAGGCGGCATTGGTATTTACCCCTAGGATTAAGTTACTGCTAGTCGCGATCTTAGCGAGGATGCTACATAAGATTGGCAACTTCGGGGTGGATTCTTTTAGGTTAGGGTTAAGGGAAGTTGCCCCATCTAGTATGTAACAAAGTGACGCGTTCTTAAATACTGTAACTAGGAGAATGCGGTTAATGTATATAGAGCGGATCGCAGCAAGGTATAAGCGTAAGGTTTTTAAAGCTACCCTGCCTATATGCGGAGAACTGTTGCTATATGTCCTCTATGCTACCCATTCCATAAAATTGGGTAACTGGGCTAGGTATAGCGCCACAGCCCTTATAGCGTAGAAGAACTCCCATAACTTTGTACCTAAGGCGTATGTCTTGCGGGTGTTAGGCTTAATGCCGTGCCATAAGAGGCTTAAAACTAAGTAAGATTGGCCCAATTAGGTAATAAAAGCAGGCGGCGGGCCTAGTAGGTTAATAAGCGAGCCTAAAGATAAGCCGTTAGCACCAAGAGATTGATCTAAGGATAGAGATTTTTAACTATAGCCCAGTTAAAGCGGGAGAGTGCGTTAGCTAGTGTATTATCTTTGGATAAAATCCAGGAAGATTATAACTGGATATTAAATACGGCAGCCTAGACCAAGATTTATTAGAGGAGCAAATTAGCAGGGCCTTTAAGCACTGTATTTTGCAGGCCTGTAAGGGCGACTGTGTTGTCCATATAGACGTAAACAGATAAATGTTGCCAGGTAGGGCTCCATTTCACAAATGCGTTAGTAATAGCGAGTACTTCAAGCATATTAATATGGGCATAGAGGTGCTTAGAGACAGGAGATACTACAAAGAGGTTATCTTATAGCAGTATGGAGGCATAAGGGCGCCATTAACTATAAGGAGTAGAATGGGTCTCGGCGGAGGTATAGCCTAGGCAGCTATAGAAAAAGCCAGCGTAACCATATTTAGATAAAGCATCTGTAAAGAGATAGATCTAGGGGTAAGTAATATCCTCCTAAAAGAAGCGAACCCCATTTTAAAGCGCTAGGGCTTCACTCCACTAAGCTAGGTTAGAGATTACCGCCGGCGGGATAGGCAAAGTGCGGCGATTTATAAGAGAGAAAGCTATAATAAGGTCCCATAGCGATCTTGAGTAAGATCGCCTTAATTAGATAACTTTTACGGCCTAAGCGAGGCTACCTCCAAGTTGCTAGCACTGTTTAAGAGAAACTTGGGGCCTAAGGACAAAGGAGACAAGTAGATTTTATAGTGCCATCTGCTTAATAGGGCTAAGGGATAAGAAGAAAGTATTAGTATTAATCTAATAGCCTAGTACATCTAACACCGTGCCACAGGAGTCTTTTATAGTATTAGAAGGGAAACCAAGTAGTATAATTATAAAGTTATATACGCAAACTACTAGTATATAACTAGTGCCTGGGCGTAAGATAAATATAAAGTTATCTAAATAATAAACTAGCGCGAAGAAAGCGATAATTAAATAAAGGCGGCGTTTAAGAATCCAATATAGGGCTTCTGCAAAAAGGTTAAAAAGGAAGGATGCAGTAGCTAGACTAAAGGGGAGACAGCATTTAGTGTATACTGTCTTTTCCCACTTAAAACCTAGTAGGCGTTGGTTAGTAATAGCGACTAGGATATTCCAAAAAGCGTCTTTAAGATCACGTTTAAGGATGACGGCTCCTCTCCTAGCAAGGAGGATAAGTGCTAGAATGTTATCTATAGTGCTATAGGTAAGGGTAGAGTAGGCCTCTGGAATAGCGGCGTTAACGGAAAGACCTCGGCAAGGCTTAGGCGAAGAGAGATTATGGATACGGCGGAAGGTTCTATTTGGCTTAGGTATAAGTCCTAAGGGGAAGTAGTAGATTGCTTTAGGCGGACAAATAGCAATATGGCCAATAGGTAGATTAGTAGTAATTTTTATAGTAATTACCCCCAGGTTAGTATTAGATGGGAGTTAATTTAAACATATACGTGCTAGCAATAAGGCAGTAACTCTAATCCATGCGCTATATATTAGGATACCCTTAATTAAGGGGCCGAGATCTCCAGGGTATAGGAGTAGCTTATCCCTCCAGGCCAGTACGTTTAATGGCAACAGCGAAGTATAAAGTGGATACTTTAGGGTAAATACCTTAAATCTCAGTGTTAAGTTCGGGTGTAGAGGGGGTATAAATTATTACGGAGACCCCTTATAGTTTTTTTTAATATAATTCCCTCCACATGCTTTATAGAGATATTAATAAGAGCATGGCAGTTTAAAGCATGGATAGCCCGTATTCTAATTACCACATACCTAACCCTGTGGGGATAAGGTAGATATATCTGCCTAAGGGCGTTTAGATAACGAACCACTATAGGAGGGTAATAGGGCCAGGCATAGGGTGGCGAAATTGCAGTTAGCTACTTGTAGTTTAATAGGAATAGCCTAGTTAGTAGGGTTAGTTTAACTAAGCCTTATAGCTCTCTAGTAGACAACTAGGGCTAAATTAAGGACACTATTCCAGATAAACTGTGCGGAGAGGCCCATAATAGCTTAATAGAATTTTGCTATTGTAATAGCTAAGGGGGTTAATATGGCCCAGAGGGTTTGGACGATAATACCATAGTTAGTAAAGCCCTCAAGCTAAATGCCTATAGAGGAGAAGTTCTTTCTAGATCCCTTACTAGAGGCAATAACTCTTCTATCTACCGTTAACTCCATCCAATTGGAGTCAATTCTAGATGGGTTATTATATAACTTTACAAGGTTCTCTGGAACAAATATACCCTTCTAGATTACAGTAACTTCGGAGACTAGGATCCCAGGAAGAAGCAAGTCTAGGCTCTTTACAGTAGGAGGGAGAGAAGACTTACTAGAGTCAGTCTCTACCGCGTTAATTATAGTAGGGTTCTTCTTAATGGCGGCAAGCCGAGCCTAGTATATTTCTTCCATAGCCAACTTTACTTAGGCTGTAGAAGCAGCAAGTGCTTTAAGGGTAGCCTGGTTTAAAGCTGCCTTATAAGCGCGCTCCTGCTTGCGGTCTTTCAGCTCTTATTCGTGAATATCCTGTAGGCGCTTTTCAGCTGCAGCTACGGCTGTGGCGGAGGGCGTAGGGGCCATAGTAATAGAAGGGCGACGCGTCTGCAAGCCTTCGCTATCAAGAACACGCGAATAAGAGCGTGTGCTGTGTGTAGGAGCGTCTTCAAAAGAATTTGTTATAAGGAGTAGACGGGGAATAGCGGAGAGGAGTAACGGCCACGGCCTGAATTCAAGGCTTTAAGGGAGGAGATTTAACGGTTAAATAAGATCAGAATAAATAAATCAACAGCAGCTTTAATTAACGAGAACTAGCATATTCAAATTCAATTAGATAATGTTGTTAATGCTTAAAGTTCTTTATATAGAGACTTCAAGCCGTGCGCTATGGGACACGTGACTTCCTATAGACCCTATCATCTATTTAATTTAAATCCTAAAATAAAAGAAGCTATTCTTTTTATAACGTTTCTATTATATAATATTAGAAGAACTCTTAAAAGTAAGAGAAGAAGATTTCTTATAAGACTCTGCTTAAAATGTCTTATAAGAATATCTATTAAAAAGAGAATGTTTAAGATCGTTATATTTTGGCCCTAAGTTTCTAATATAACCCTCTTAAATATTTAAAGGAAGTTATACGTTATATAAAGCGTAGTCCAATCTTATAGAGTAAGGAAATCTTAGCCTAAGGTCTTAGCATGCTTCTTTATATAAAGGTTAATTACTAATTTAAGTTCTAAGGCTACCTAAAGTATTTAGTGCCAGCTATTCTATCTTATATAATTATATAATAGAATTCGTCTTTAAGTAAGAGTAATAAAGTCTTTTATATAACCTAATAAGCTCTGAGTATATATAATAATATTATAGAGTTTACTAAGTACATTAAGGGTTTAAAATTGGTTTCTCCTAGAGTCTAGGTTAACTTTAATTCCTTTCTTATTTTTAATATTATATAATAAAAGCTTATCTTCTTAAACCAAGTCTTAGAAGAGGAGGGCCTTAACAGTAAGGTAGATAATATAGCTATTATATTAAATTTGTTAGTATAGAGATTTCCACTCTATATTATAATATTCCTAAAGATATTTTTAGATCGTATAATATAAGACGTCATTTATAGATGCATTATTGGAGATAATAGCACTAAGTCTCTGTATAATACCATAGTCCTAAAGTATTAGAAGTAGCGTTTAGAACTAGTCCTCTCCGCTATATAATAGTATTGTATAAAGTGCAAAAATTCCTCTTTATAGTCTTTTATTTTAATTAATAAAGTATATACAGACGCTAAGTAGAAGATATCTATTTAGGGACATCTAGATATCTAGTAAGAGGTAAACCTTAAATATTACTAATTAAAGCTTCTTTTATATAACGTCCTTCTATATTATAAATATATCCTAAACTATTTTATTAATTGTGGAATAGGTTATTATAATATAACCCTTAACCTCTAGATTAAGGACCTAATAGAATACATAGAACTTTAGCTATTTAATAATTTAAAATAGTAGCCTTTATACGGCTATTAATAAAATAAGTGCTATAGTAATAGCTTTTTAGTTAAGTGTAGATTATGTTAGTGACTCAGTCAATCGAGGCACGAGCACGGCAAGAGGGACGCGCAAGCCTGTACAATTGGTAGTCTATAAACGAGGATCCAAAGCTAGAGAAAGGAAAAGAGAAGAAGGGCAGCGCTGCTTAAGGTTTTGTACGATTGTCTGGTTACGTAACTGCGACTGTCTAAAACAGTAAGAAACTGTCTGCGATTGTCCGCCACAATGCACCACTATAATCCACCGTTTTCCACCAGCGCCGTAACAGATTAAAGAATAAGCGCATTAATATTATTTGCCTACTCTATATCGCGGAGCTATATATAGAGATTATAAAGTTAAGTACTAGTTTTATATAAATAGGGCCCTCTTACTTTTTAGAACGGATATTATACTTAGACCTTAGGTAATATTAAAAATTTGTGGTAGACTTTAAGCAATATACTGTCTTTATATAATGCTTACAGTACATAGGCCTAGTAGTGTGTAGCTTTATCTTCGCATAGTAGCTCGGTATATCCTATAGCTTAAAGTCTTCTTTTATTAGGAGTTTAATAGCTCTATATTAAGGGAGTCTAATATAAGTATAAAAAGTAATAAACCCACGTTAGAAGCCATTATTATAATAACTATATATACAATATTATAGTGTAAATTTTTTTAAGGGGTGCCAAGAATATCTGTGTCAATATTATAAATACGTTAATACGCGCCAATACGCGCCAATATTGATTAGTAACAATATTAATCAATATAATTAGCAGTATTGATATTAAAAACCACGCTGGCTATAAGTCTATAGCTAGCTAACAGCTCGCTGTCTTGGCGGTAAGATTTAGTAATAAGTTAAAGCTTAGTAGAAGTTAAGGATATTTGTTATAAACGCTTTAAGTATAATATTACAACTACTTGGAGAAGAGTTAGAGGAAGCTAGTTGGTTAATAAAAGCACGGTCTAGGATAAAACTAGTAGAACCATGTAACAAGGAATAGTAGGTTATATAAGGTAATCTATATAATCTATTATAGAGCGAGTAGAGTAGACAGAGTAGATAGAGTAATAACTTTCTTAGGAGTATAGATATGTATTTAAAGGACCACAGTTCCTACCTAGATAGTTCCTTTTCTTGTAGTAAATCTTAGAATATAATTGGAGTTAATTTATTAGGCAACCACTCCACTAGTTATTAGTAGTAACTCTTTAATTAATGTCTAATACGGATCCTATCTAGGCCCACGCAGACTACTCCGTACATAAGGGAAACTTATAAATTGACAGGAAGAAAACCCTTATTGATGTAGGGGACGGAAAACCCCTATAAGCCACCTCAGTAGGATAAAAAACCCCTGCTTTACCATGTCCGTCCGTAGCAGCGGCCCTGCGGGCCTACAGCTACGTCCTGTCCTCCTTGGATGTTCGAACTCCTTGGGAACCACTACTTCCTTCTCTAGCTTATCCAAGCTAGGGTTCACTACGTCCTAGCTAGGCCTTGCCAATTAATTGCTGTGCTTTGCTTTATTGTTTCCCATGCCTTAACCACCCCCTGTATGCTATCTCTTGTTAACCATTGCCCTATACACTATGCCTCCCCCCCCCTAAAGCTATCAAAGGCGTAAGGGGGATTCATCCATAGCTATAATACCGAAAAGCTAGCGGGACATTGTGTACTGTGTACTAGGTGTCTTTGTGCCTGGGCCCCAACCAGGCTCTCCCTAGGATGGCCAGTCGTAGGGAGGAGACAAAAAACCATAAGGTCGCTGTCCAGGCTGCCAGGCAGTATTACGGTAATGGCAAGTAACCACATGCTCCGCGGGCGATCGCCCTGGGGGTTAGGAGGGGCCGTATATTCGCTCGTTCGTTCGCGCTCAACCGTCCGCCCGTCCGTTGATGTGAGGTCGTTAATGCTTTCCATTAGGGGTAAGGGGACAATATCGAATGCCGTGTATCCATGTTGGATCGTACAGGTGCCTTGATAGAGTACCGTAGTAATAAGCTGTTATCGTGAAGGGGTACCAACAGTGGTGGTTTTCGAGATCTCACCATCTGAAAACTTTTCACCACCGCCCCAACGCTCACAACCACCACCACGAAGTCGTATCGCACGCTGTGCGACGTCTCTGCGTTGGCTCTGGGTCTGAACTTCAAAGACCCAGGTTCGTAGCCGTCACCACGTACAGGTGCAGAGTCCGTTTTCGACGGCCTCCACTAGTTATTATTTGTTACTATTATATTATTAACTTCCTATTTACCTATACACCTAGCCTATTAATAAGTCTACCGTAGTGTTTCCTATAAGGCTTTGTTATATATTTACTACCTAGTTACGGTATTAACAAAGTTAAACAATATGCTACTAAAAGCGCAAGTCGTTACGCTGTTAAAGGCACTAGTTATAACTGTATTTATAGCAGCTACAACCTTAGGGATAGGAGGAGACACTAGTATAGAAGATACTGATTTACAGCTAGTTACGGTAGGTTAGTTATAGGAAATGGTTAATTAATTAATAGATAACAATTAAATACTTAAAGACCGAATTAATGGCATCAGAGCAGCCAAGGTCAAGTTACCGTTAATTAAAAGATTCTTAGGAGAAAAGTTAAAGCTTAAGGGATTTCTTATGTAAATATACTTTAAGTTTATACAGGAAGGGGTGAAGTTGGCAACGCCTATAGACCAAGTAGTATATGCAGAATTGTTTTTAACCAGAAGAGCACTTAAGTGGTTTAAACCTTACCTTACCAAAATCTAGATAAATGGAATGATAACTACCAATTAGGAAGTACGGTTTATGTTTACTAACTAGAGTAGGTTCTTAGAAAGACTAATACAGATATTTAGAGACCTAAAAGTAATAACCATAGCAGAAAGAAAGCTTTAGAATCTAGTATAATGTACTTTAGCAATTAAGTACACAACGCAGTTTTAGACACTTGTAATATAGGTTAAGTGGAATAATAGGGCACTTATGGCATAGTATAAACAGGGACTTAAGGCTAAAGTCTAGGACGTAATTATCCTAATAGAAGATGCGGAAACTCTAAGGGAGTTAATAGATTAGTTAATAAAGATTAATAATAGGATCTATTAAAGGGAATAAGCTAAGAAAGGGTAAGATAGAGTTCTATAGTTATATAAGGCGTAGAGCACGCATTAACCAATATAAAGCAGTAAACTATGGAACGGTGAGCTAGAGCTAATAGACTTAAGCGGCACTAAAGAATCTAAGAAATGGAATAAGAAACTATAGAAACCTAGAGGTTAAGGATTAAGTGATTATAGGACTAAGGAGCAAAGGCTAAACCAGAGATCTTATTAACAGAAGACGTTTAGGCAGACTCTATAATAAAAAGAATGGTTTAAAAATGGAGCTTGCATAAATTATAGGAAGTAAAGTTACTACGCTAGAGACTGTAGAGGTGGTTAGAGTAATTATATAGTTAAAGGAACTAAGTAAGAGGGACCAGGACTAGTAACGTAAATGTTATAAGGTATATAGGAATACGCGGTTAAGCATTTCGCGTTCTGCTATAATAACATATATCCAATTTATAAGAACGCTAAGTATGGCGCAAGCTATTAGCTATAAGAGCCAGAGTTAAGAGAACTTAGAGGAACTAGAGAGTTAGATAAAGAATAAGATTAACTCTATAAGCTGGATTGAGATATTATAGCAACGTGTAGATAGAGATTAGTAACTATAACAATAGAGTTAGAGTACTTATTAATTAACAGCGATAAGGAAGAAAAAGAGGCTAACTAAGGGCACTTAAACCTTAATAACGCAATAGAAGTTGAGACTGAGACTACTATAGAACGCGGTTTAGTAACGGGCATTATAACACCATTGGATACGAAATCTATTACTTTGTAAGACAGAAGGAGTAATATCTAAAGACGATTAAGTAAGCAGATAACTGCTAGTGCTAGCTCACTACTTAATAAAGGTAATAGGCTAAAGGCTTAAGATTCTTAAGAAGAGATAAGAGACGCTTAAAATTCTTAAGATAAGATAAGATATACCTAAGGACCCACAATGGACAAAAACCAATAGGGAAGGGCAGTAGCTTAGTTTAAAGGTCTTTATATAAGCTTGGGATAAAGATTCCTAGAAAGCCAAGATTTTAAAGAATAAATAAGGTCTGTAGCAGGCAAATACAGTATTTAGCCTAAAAGTTAAAAAGTTAATACAGTAATTAAGAGGCAAGACGACTTTAAGGATCTAACTGCAAGACGCAGAAAGTAAGAAAGTATAGATGAGTTTAGGAAACGAATTATCACATGGTTAGAACAGAAGCTAGATTAGAGATTAGCTATACTAGGATGTATAAGGGACCAAGCACCTATATAAAAAGTTATAAATAGGCTAAGGGTAGGAACGCTAAGAGCTAAGTGGTTAGATAAACTGGAATAAGAAGAGGATCTAGGGATTCTAACCAGATTCGCAGAATAATATACTAAAGGTTGCAATGACGTAGTAGTAAAAAGATACTTCTTTATAGATAGATTATATATACTTATAGAGCTATATCGCAAGTGGTATAAGGAAAGAGGAAATAATAAGTAGGAAGACTTTTATATATGGCTTAATAAGAAAGTTATACCGGATTAAGTAATATTTAAGAAACAGATGAGTTACATTAAGGGAGCCTTAATTATAATATTAAAGAACCTAGAGGAACAAGCTATAGACTAGAGAGAGATAATGCAAGTGTTAGTACCAGTAGGTAAGATAATAATATTTAGGTTAATATAGGAAAGGTTTAAACTTAAGGATAAAGACAAGCCGAGAGTTAATCTAAAGCACCTAGTATATTACACATTGGCGTGGATTGCATATGTGGATAATATGTGCAATATACACTAAATACCTAAAGATAAGTATCGGAAGTATCTAATAAGGACATATTGGATAACAGATAAAAAGCAATATAGGGACGTAAAGTATATGCATAGTTGGCACCTAGTAGAAGAGCAAGTACTAGGGGACTTAATACTTTAACCAGGAAGATTCCTTACGGAAGAATACCTAGATGGATAATAGTGGTGGGAGTACCCAAAGAATACTTGTCTATAGCACATTAAAGAAAAGAAGTAAACTAAGTATTGGCCTAAAGAGGACCAAGTACAGTTACAATTAGATAGTTAACAGTTGGGAAAAGTAGAGGCCTATAGGACTAGAGGGAGCTAGTGGTAGAGCCTTAGACCCTTAAAGGAATTATAGAACAACACCTAAACTTATAAGTTAGTTAGTAGGATTAAAAGTTTAAAGCGTTAGTAGATAGTAGAGTAATAAGGAACTATATGTTACCAACAGCAGTTTAAAGAATAGGGTTACTATATAGATAGAAAGAATACCTATACCTATTAATAATAATTTTAGGAGATCTAATAGCCTATAGAGGAGGTATTATTAATCTTAAAATAGGACCAATTTAGTTAACTATTAAAGGGAGACAAGTTGAAATATCTTTTAATATCCTACCGTTGGGAAAGGATGAGGCAATACTAGGAATGCCTTAGTTACAGAAATATAATCTATAAATTAATTGGGTTATAGGTTAGGTTAATATTAGAGATATATAATAACGCAAGAAGCGATAATAAACCAAGATGGTATAGTACTAGGTTGGAGCGATATATAAGGAAACTAAGTAAGGCTTAAGTTATATACCAAAGAGATACTATAAGTATGGTAAAAAGTTATAGTTACTAGAAAGTAAGAGGCTATTAGAGCATGTAGTATGGGACTATAAGATAGAATTGGAACTAAGAACAAGTCTAAAGTTCTTTCTAATCTACAAGCTTACTAAAACCAAGTTAGTAGCGCTTAAGGAGTTTATCTAGGAGAACTTATAAAAGGGATATATTAGACCGTTATAGTTATTAGCAGGATATCTAGTATTGTTTATCCTAAAGAAAAACGGAAAACTTAGGATATGCATTAACTATAGATAGTTAAATAGCATTATACGGAAGGATAAGTATCCTTTACCCTTAATTAGCAAAATCTAAGATATGATAGGCAATGTCAGAATCTTTATAAATATAGATCTGAGATAGGCGTACTATTAGATTAGAATTAAGGAAAGAGATAAGTAGAAGGCAGCCTTTAGGTTAAAGAAAGGACTGTATAAACTATTAGTAATGCAGTTTAGGCTTATAAACGCACTAGTAACGTTTTAAAAAAGAATTAATAGTGTGTTAGGAGAACACCTTAATAAGTTTGTTATAGCATACCTTAACGATATTATTATTTACTTAATAAGTAAGGAGGAATATGGAGAATATGTTAAGTGGGTCTTAAGGAGACTATAGGAAGAAAAGATGCCAGTAGTAATTAAGAAATACGAGTTCTTTACCAGGAAGACCGATTTTGTTGGATTTATTATTAAACTAGGAAAAATCAGTATAGACCTAAAGAAAGTTGAAGCTATAGTAAGTTGGCAAGAACTAGAGAATATTACGTAGTTAAGGTTATTCCTAGGGTTTTGCAACTATTATAGGAGGTTTATTGTACAGTGGTTAAAGAACGTTAAACTCTTTATAAGACTTATAAAGAAAAAGGAATTATAGACGTAGGGTAATAAACAAAAGAAGTTATTTAAAGAGCTTAAAGAGTTGTTTACCCAAGATCTAATCCTTAAAATCTACCAACTAAAGTTAGTAATGATAGTGGAAACAGACGCATTAGACTTTGCACTAGAAGCGTACTTACTATAGGAGTATCCAGACAGATAGCATCTAGTAGCGTACTATAGTTAAAAGATAACACTACTAGAACTAAACTATAATATCTATAATAAGGAGTTACTAAGTATAGTTGCAGCGCTAAAGAAATGGAGAGTATTCTTATAAGGTATAGAGAAATTATTTATAGTTAAGACGGACTATAAGAATCTAACGGGGTTCCTAATAATAAAAGAACTTAATTATAGACAGGTTAGATAGGTAGAGATGCTTATAGAATATTACTTTAAAATTTAGTATACTAAGGGAACTAAAAACGTATAAGCAGATGCACTTAGTAGGAAGGTAAAGTTGCAGAATAATAAAAAACTGTTAGGCGCAGTATTACGCAAGGACGAAGATAGATTAATTAGGTATAATTATCCTAAGATTGCAGTAACTAAGGAAGAAAGTTAGATCTATAAGACACTAGAGAGTATATAGTTATAGAGGATTTAGGAAGTATAGAGTAAGGATTTAGACTTAGAACAGTATAAGCACTAAAAAGCTATATATATACCAAAAGAAGGTATAGAAGAGTTCGTATAAGAATTCTATAAGGGAATAACTTAAGGACATAATGGAGCTATGGGCTTAGTATTAAGACTTTAAAAAGAGTATATTATTTAAGGAATCTAGGGACTAGTAAGGAAAGTTATAAAAGAGTGTCTAAATTGCTAAAGAAATAAACTAACAAGGTATAAGCCATATAGAGAGCTATAACCTATTAAAGTACTAGAGAGACTGGGAGGTTATATTATAGGACTTTATTATAAAGTTACTAAAGTTAAAAGATCCTATTACTAGATAAGATTATAACGTAATCTTAGTAATAGTAGATAAGTTAACTAAGTGGGGCTACTTTATAGTATGCACAGAAGAAATATCTGTAGAAGATATGGCTAGAATCTATATTAAAGAAGTATTTATAAGATATGGAGCACTAGCGAAGGTTATATTAGATAGAGATTTAAGATTTATAATAGTATTTTAGGAGGTATTCTTAGCCGAACAAGGAGTTTAAGTAGTAATGTTAATAGCATATTACCTATAAACAGATGGTTAAATAGAGAGACTAAACTAAACATTGGAATAGTATTTAAGGCATTATGTTAATTATGCACAGAACAATTAGGTACTATTGTTACTAGTTATATAGTTTGCATATAACGCAACACTATAGGAAGGGATAGGCATATTACCTTTTAAGGCAAATTACGGATATAAGCTAAGAACGTTGTTATCGCCACAGTAAGTAAAGAAAATAAGTAGCACAGCCAAGTAAAGAATGGAGAGTTTAATAAATCTTTACGTATATTTTAGAGAAATAGCTAAACTAGTACAAGAAAGGATGAAAAGGTACTATAATGCTAAGAGATCTAAGGGACCAGATCTTAAGAAGGGAGATAAAGTGTGGCTACTATATAAAAACTTTAAAAGTTAATAACTAAGTAAGAAGTTGGACCACGTTAGACTAGGACTGTTTATAATTAAAACAAAGATCTTAGAAGTTACGTATAGACTTAACTTACTAGAGAAAATAAAGATCTACCCTGTATAGTATATTACAATACTAGAGCCAGTATACGGAAATGTTAAGCCACTAGTTTATAAGGTAGACATATATAGAGGTTAAAAATAAGATAAATAGGAGGTTTTAAAGATTATTAGTTATAAGGACATTAATAATAAAACATGGCATAAAGTAAAGTAGATAGGCTATAAAGAGACTGCCTAGGAGCTACTAGATAACCTAAAAAACGCTATAAGAAAGGTATAGGAGTATTAGAAGAGAATGGGTTAGGTAGTAAAGAAGGATTACTAAAGAATAAGTTACTTAAGGGGAACTCAAGAGGAGCACCTGCTAAGGTATTTGGAGTTATTTCCCTCTCTATTAGAAGAGAGTCCGTTTTTTTATTACCTAGTTCCTAAAGACCTTATTCTATAAGTTTTTACTTCTTAGAACGCACCTTCTTACGAACCTTTTTAAGACAAATTAGTTAAGTAGATGTAGCTAGATAAGAGTCTAGAGCACGCTGTTAAGTATTAGCGGCCTCTCTCTTAGCGTTATAAGAACAATAAAGTTTAGCCAATACTACAGATAACTTGTTATTGAGTTTTGCAGCGGCAGATTAAACTTAGGACCCTAGTAGCAGTTAATAAGGGTACTTAAAGGCTATTAAGAGTAATAGGACGTGTATACTTAGCGTTAGAGACTAAGCAAACGTTACAGGACGACTAAATATTTGCTTTAGTGCACTTTAAATAAGAAGAGGGTTGCCAAGCTATAGGGTTTAATAGCGTAATATAAACCAACCCCTCTTTCGCATAATAAGAATACGGAAATAGTATTATCTTACCTAGAGACAGTATTGTAGCAACGGTATAAGACTAATAAGCTGTAGAGGAAGAAGAAGGAGCCTTAGGTATAATAAGTAATAATATTAACTAAGTTAAGCAAACGGATATTATACCTCTAGTAGATAACTTGGAGATATTGGGAATCTTTAAGGACGAAGATAAAGAGGAGGGAGATAGTGTTATGGACGCTTTAAGTATAATGTTATAACTACTTAGAGAAGAGTTAGAGGAAGCTAGTTGGTTAATAGAAGTATGGTCCAGGATGGAACCAGTGGAACTATATAACAAGGAATAGTAGGTTATATAAGGTAATCTATATAATCTATGTAATCTGTGTAATCTATTACGGAGTAAGTAGAGTAGATAGAGTAAACAGAGCAACGACTTTCTTAGGAGTATGGATGTGTATTTAAAGAACCACAGTCCCTACCTAGATAGTTCCTTTCTTTGTAGTAAATCTTAGAATATAATTAGAGTTAATCTGTTAGGCAACCACTCTACTAGTTATTATTTGTTACTGTTATATTATTAACTTCCTGTTTACCTACACACGTAGCCCATTAACAAGTCCACCATAGTGTTTCCTATAAGGCTTTGTTATAATATTCAGATCTTTAGCTAAGGTAAAGTAGGTTCTGGAGTTCCTTCTATACAGGAAGGATCGTACCTAGGAAATGGCATGGTGGATACCTTTAAGGATAGAATCTAGAAGATTTTAGTTAGAACTTATTGTAGGAATATACAAATTTGGTATAAAAAGTGGCAAGAATAGTATTAACTTATAACAGGCGTAGATAAACATCTTTATACTTAAATCTGTAGAGCCATCTGAAGTCCCTTACAATTGCGCCAAGACTTAATATTCACCCAAACTTAGAAACCTCATCTGTGACCACCGCCATCAATATCCGTCTCAACAGCGTAATCAATATATCTGAGGGCCTATTTCAAACTTCTGCGAAGTCACCTAGGACGAAAGCAAGCCATTTTTGAACTGATCGCCGCCGGAAAGGCCATTCGGACGTAAGAGCTGGCAATCGTCGTAACAAAGGCTTAAGAAAGGTCGTAATAGAGGCTTAAGGAAGTTAAGGATTGTCACAAACAACGCATCAGCGGCTTAGAAGAGGGGTAGGAAACTAGAATACGTGTTGTTAATTAGTAGACTTCCTGAGTCAGGTTCCTCACCGCGTGGAGTTCACCAATACACCTAATCACGATGCAGCTGGCAGAGGCGCCGAAAAGCTTCAAATTGACTGTCAGGTGAGGTTATTCGGCAGTCTCTTTCTGATATTCAGCTGCCAAGCTGGAGAGACTGAATTTGTATTAGTTGGTGGCTTAATTAAAAGCGCTAACAACCAGAATTGACGAGAGGGTGTAGAGCCTCATTACGGAGCCTTACCGAACAATCGATTCAATTACAGATTCAAATGAGCCACGGTAGTAGCCGCCACTAATTACAAAACGGGCGACACTAAAAGGCGCACGGATTGAACAGATTATGATATGGAGGCGATTTGCAACCGAACGACCCCTAAACTTTATCGAAATGGTAACACGGCCGAGTGGCTGTGAGTTTCCCTTCCCCACTATGAAGTGGTAGGCCACGTTAATTAATTTTAGATGGCGCGACTTGAAAGCGTAAGCATTCCCATTAAATAGGTAGTATTCTCGGCTTCGCCTATGGGGGTTTAAATTCCTATGGACAATCGCGATCTAATTCCCTTTTTGGAAGTTAACTAAACCTGTCGGGTATTCGGCGTATATCAGAGCTAGAGCCGATTGATAGGAGCACTGCATAGCTGTCCCTCAACAGATTACGTTAACGGTAAAGCAGTACCAATTCAACCGAGAAATATGGCTGCAATGCGTGGTTGTGGACGATTCTGGGTTTCCAAATGAGACGTTTTGGTCGGAGACGACGGACTCCGCCAGAGGGCTTACGGCAGTCTCCGGAACGTGATTATGGGTTATTGAGAGAGCTTTTGCGAAAACCGAGCCTAACTGAGAGATAGACCACAAGTTCTCGCTGTACAGCGATTTTACCTAGTTTTGGGGCCCGTAGGTTGATCGTAAAGTAAAGGCTCAACATTTGCGGCTTTGAGGCTATCAGTGACCGCTGGATTGTTCGACGGACGCACGACGGTAAAAATTCTTTTTATAATTATAGACCTACATCTTGTCAAACGTATTCGTGTGTTGATTGATCTATGAAGAAATGGAGGCTATATATACATGAGGAAGTAGACTAAGTCGGTGACCTAGTCGGTGACCGAGTCACTAGTAAGACGGTAATAAGTAAATCCGATTCAGGTCGACACATCTTCTATAAACATTACATAATACAAGTAGATTTTTTCGCTTTTGAAATGTTATAGTGGAATTAAGAAAACAGTACGCTAAACCACTATAGTAAATTATGGGTATAGAGAAAATGAGCAAACCTCCACATAAACCTAATGGAATGGTGTCCCTCCTATCCCTCTGGACCAGCCACAGGTACCCCCTACGCAGGAATGGAAATAATACTCACATGGCAGCCGTCTAGCGGTTAATGGAAAAGAGAGTCCCTTTAGCCAGGAGCCGCCCAACTGCAAAGGAGTTTTGAAGAAAATTTAAAAAGCTGTGATTTCTTGCACTCGGTTAGATGAGAGACTTTCATCAAGGGACGTACGCTTGGGGGGCTGTGTTGGAAGTTGCGCAATCTCGATATCCACAGGAGACAAAATGCTAGTAGATGGTAGGGCGTTTTGACAGGGGCATGCAAGATTTAGCCAGGGCTGGTGACGTTGGAGAAGCTCTTCAACCTGTACAGCTGAAGGCCGATTAGCTCGATCAACCGCCAGCATTGGTTGAATGCATTTTCCATACATAAGTATGGTTGTCGCCTCGGCGCTGTTAGCAAACCATTCGTGTATGCGATCGGTCGCTCTGCCGTAGAGCAGAATGGATTGGAAATTCTCCGTGTCAAGACCTTTTGGACGGTCCCATCGGGCAGTTTCAGCGCAATATTCGTGGAATCCGTCATAGTCTTGGAGACGTCTTCCGTCTGCTACCGTCAGCATTTCTGCGAAGACGCAGCCAAGAGAGAATATCTCGGTTGAGAGGCCATGTCTATTATACTGAGGACTCTCTCCGGGTAGCCGGCAAACTTCAGGCGCAGCATACATTTGTGAGATACGAGCAGGATTCTCTGTAGACGTTGTTTGGCCAACACGAAACTGCGAAGAAGAGCCGAAGTCGGTAAAGAACACTTGTCCTTGGCGGTGGATGATGTTGGAGGGTTTGATGTCCTGATGCCGGATGCCTTTGCTGTGCATGTATGCTAGAGCGGACACAAGACATTTAAACCACGTGCGGAGCCACATCAGTTCTCGAGATTGAAAAAGTTGACCTGGTTCAAGTTTGGTTTTTGCACCTATTGCCTCAAGGAAGGTCTTCAGGTCAGATTGTCCAACTGGCCAGATAAGGAGGAAGTAGCAGCAGTTCCCGTTCTTGGATCCATCTTGGTAACTTCCCAAGATTTTGACAACATGCGGGTGAGTTAAAGAGCGGAGAGCTTTCGCCTCCTGTTCCATGATCTTCAAACGCTGCTTGGGAGAGGGATATGGTAGGAGAACTTTTTTTCGAACAAAGGTACGAGCATTGTCCTTGTGGCAAACCTCTTCAACGACCCCCAATGAGCCATTTCCTAAGAAATTCCGGACGATGAGGGGTACCTGACTAGAGTGTTCGAATATTTGATGTTGGGATGACCAGCCCCTCTCTTGCGCTAGCATATGTGGCGTCCGCGTAAGTATTTCAGTAAGCTCTGCAAGCCGACGTTTTGACTGCTCAATGGCAGCCTCCTGGAAAAAGCGTGCTTGTTCCTTAGGAGAAGGTTGAGTCGGAAGTTGCTTCACATTAGTGGCAATAACATTATTGGATGTCTTTGTAAAACGTTGTCCTATGTCTTTCTCAGTAACTTTCGCGGATGGCGCGTTATATGCTGCTTGTGAATCGCCCTTGAGTACTCTATCTGCAACTGGAGAGGCAGGGCTTGATATCTTCTGTCGGAAGCTTGGGTGATCTGCTGAATTGATTGTAGCACTTCTCTTTAGACTCTTCGGATTAATAGTAATCATGGATGGACGCCGCATGATGATTCCAAGCGGAGTCCTAGAAGCTTCAGGAAGCGATGCTAGGAACTCTTCACTGAATAAAGGACTGAACGGGTAGTATACGGCTCTACGACGCAATTGACGTTCGTTCATAGTGTCGATTAAGCCTGTTTCAGCAACGGTGTCTACGTGAATGGTATTACGCTCTACTTTATGGTTAGGACATCATCACAAATCCGAGAAGCAGAGCACACCTTTCTTTGTTAATTTCTCAACCATTGCATTCTTGTGACCAAACAGTTGAGTTGATTCATTTTCCCGTTCTTGCCATGAATTGTTTTCCTCTGGCGCATCAGATCGCTTCTTAGATTCTACATCTGGCTGCATTAGGCCCGGCGTAGCCGCATGCAACGCTGGAGCGTCAGCCTGTGCTCCTAGCTCGATTTTCTCTGCAATCATTTCTTCTGTTGGCTGAGGAGCTTCGACGCTCTGGCGTGGTCCATTTAAAGTTGTCCATGCAACCTGTTTTGCATACTTTATCCATTGCTTGTCTACCTCAGACCATTTCTCCCTTGTAAGCTGGTATACTCTGGAAGTTGCGCCGTAATTTTTGTGTACCTCAGCCTGATATCTCTCGAAACTGTCTTTTGCTTGTTGCAGGTCTGACCAGAATTTGTCGGCGGTGCTTAGGGTCCTGCGATGGGGAAGGTAAGGCAAAGGCGTTATGTTGAAGTTGGCGTGACCGAGCTCTTGTGCCCAATCTTCTTCGGTGCGTGTCCACGAGTCGCCAAGCTTGCTCCCAATACGCGTGAATGTCTCATGTTTTGATGGGTTGTCTCCTGCTATGCTTGATCTGCTTTCTCGTTGCGAAAAGATCCTTCGAAGGGAGAAGCGCCGTTGTAGGCCTTTCGATTTGCCTCGTTCTTTGCCGAAATAGCGAGTGAGAGTATCGAGATCCAGGCTAATCGTATTGCGTTTATTGGACGAGGAAAAACCGGCACCGGTAGGACCGCCAGCCATGGTAACCACTTATCGTCAAGGTACCAACTGCAAACTGGTGGGAGCAAGCTGGAAGTGGAGTGGAGAGACATTGGTCTTTTCAACTTCCAGGCTATAAGCGGAGGTAAAGACTACCTCTGCTCAGCCCCAGGGGTTGTCTCAGCCTTGTCAAGCGTCTCTGGTGCCATTCTGGACGGCCTTTTGACGATACTCTGTGCGAAGACATATTAAACATGAACAACCCCGTCTCGACTATAAGCAATTGCCTGTAGCCAACGATCATTAAAAACATTCCTAGTAGTTAGTTAAATCACCACAAACTGGGGTGTCGATGGTCGTAATAGGAGTTCTCCCCCCACTGTGCACGGGCCCACTCAATGCACACCAAAATCAAAAATCACCAAAATTTCAACTCTATCGTATACAATCAAAATGGACCCAATTAACGCCGCTCTTGCTGCATTAGAGCTACAAGATCCTCCTAATTACGCTTGGACAGCTAAAGAATTCAATATTAATTGTACTACACTTTCGCGGCGTCATCGGCAGATCACTCGCTCTAGAGAGGATGCGACGGAAATGAAATCTCTTCTATTAATATAGCAGGAGAGGACTCTTCTTGGGTACATTAATCTTCTTACCAAACGTGGCCTACCTCCTATACCTTAAATGGTGCGAAATTTCGCCTTTGAGATCTCGAGAATAACGCCTAGAAAGAACTGGGTTTTGCGGTTTATTAAGCGCCATAAAGATAAGATAAAATCAAGCTATTTAACCCTGGCCGATATAGCCCGTAAAAGGGCTGATAATTCATATCAATATAAGCTCTTTTATGAGTTATTAAAGGAGAAGATTGAGAAGTATAAGATTAAGGTACATAATATGTACAATATGGATAAAAAGGGCTTTCTTATTAGCGTACTTAATAAGAGTAAAAGAATCTACACCAAATTAGAAGTAGTTTAAGGTAAACTTCTTGGCGCTGGTTAAGACGGTAATAGAGAGTAGATTATAGTAATTGTAAGCATCTACGCTAATGGAATAAGCCTCCCTCTAGGCCTAATTTATTAAGCTATTTTAGGCAACCTCTAAGACTCCTAGCTTTAAGATTTCAACCCTAAACAACACTAGGTCTTCTTCTTATCTACTATAATAGGCTAGACAAATAACAAGATGGGATTCTTATGGCTTACTACCCTCTTTAACGTAGAAATAAAGAAGAAGGCTGGAAATGGAAGATTCTGGAGGCTTTTAATATTAGATGGGCATTGTCGGTATACTCGCTTTATCAATGTGCACAAATATCACTGTATTGCGATACGTATGCGGTGTTGAAGTTGGTAGTTATTGTTGTCTAGAAGTAAGGGGTTGCTCTAAGGTCAGGTTAGCTAGCCTCGCTTCATGGTCTCGTAACCACGTCACATAACTAACATTCCGACACTAGAGCAACTCTAAAAAGAAGGCTAATCTATACTCTAAAGTCAAGTTTACTTCTAGACTATTTATAGCGTATACATAATAGCTTCCACACTCCTTTTATAGGTCCGTAATTACATAACCTATATTACGGCTTGTATAAATGTCTCTAAACCAAAGCCTGTAAAATACTGTATTACGGAGATACTACGCTAAGGAAGAGAAGAAGAAGAAAAGTTATTAGGGGTAGCAGGTTGACATATTACAAGGGCCGCTAAGGCGCTAGTGGTAAGTGAGCCAATAGCGATTTTCTATGCCGGGTATAGAAAATCCTAATTAGTTAGTTAAATTTAGGGTCCGCACCATTATAATTAGTTGCCTAATACTAAGCTAAATCTAAGTTTGTTCGTTTAACCCATCCTATAACTTATAGGTCAATTTGGTTTGTATTAATAAGCCGTTAAAGAGCCGCGTAGGGGTTTCCCTTTGTTATGGCGTTAGCAGGGTTGGCCTCTCTATTAATTTATTTTACCTCCGTAATCTGTCTCCGTTTATAGGCTTGCCAGAGGCACATTATGTTAATTATTAGGCGTTTTTCTTAGGTGGTTCCAAGTTGTACTAGACAGTTATATAAGGACTTAAAGTTAGTGCAAAGCACAAATAGAAAGTTAATTTGTAGGCTCTTGTCTACTATAGACTTAATTACAACGCTAATATTAAAGCCGTAGGCTATACCGTAGAGTTTAGAAGCTAGTACGCTCTAAGTAACTCTTTTACACTTAACTAAGCTCTAATAGACGATATTGGCCTTCTTTATAGCATTAGCTAGTATGAGGACGTAGCTAATCTATAAAAAGAGGTCCTTGTTATTAGCAAATAACGCGTCCGTAAATACTAGTAGCTATAGGGTTTTGATATCTAACTTAACAAACTTAAACCCTCTATTAGCGTTCTTAATTTGCTAGTTTAGACGCTTATTTAACTATTTTACGTCTTTTTTGTTGGGGTTAATTACCTAGGCGGTAAAGGATAAATTAAATAAGGCTTCTGGCTGGCATACTAAAGCGATATATGCACCTTTAGCACGTTAAGCGATGTACTAGTCCTTTAGAGTTAAGGTTCTTATGGCTTCTCTTAATCCTATACTTGTGGCAAGCTTAGTGCTAATTATATTAAGGTTTATATATTGTTATTCCTAAGTAAGCGTAATGCTCCTGTTAGTTAGTAGCTAAATAACTCCACCATTAAACTTAATAGGCGTATTAACGGTAAATTATTCCCGTTTCTTAGCCATAAACTTGGCCTTATACAGCTCGTTTTGCTCTATGTTTATAAAGGTCTTATCTACCAGGAATAGAGTATTATTAGTTTATAGGCCTACAATACCAAAGGGGTTATTACTCTGTAGGAGGCAGGGGTTGTACGTAAACTAGTCTATATGCAACTATTAGATATAATATAAGTAATATATCTTAAACTAGTGGTTACTGGCTTCTGGTACTCTATAGAGTAGTTTTATAACCTTTAGAATAGAGGCCTCGTTAATCCTAAGTTGCTTAATCAGCTTATGCGGAGGTTATATATAGAACTCTTAATTTAGTGTGGTGGTTAATTATATATAGGCCTATAAAATATCTCAGAGGTAAAGTCGTGCCTATAGAAGCTTTATGGCGGCGATATAGAGAATTAGTTATTAGCTAACTTATTAAATGGTTTATAATTAGGTAAGAACCAGTTCCTTTTTTAAGTTATTATAAGCTTATATAACTAGTTAGGATTTCTTAAAGGCTTTATTAGTTTCTTTATTCTTAATCTTATTAACAAATCGCGAGTTAAAGAGTTGTACGCCTTATAGTATATCCGTGAGTCTTACAATCTCAAAAACTCCCTTCTTAAGTAGACTAGTAAGCTCCTTCTATTAGGAGGCGCTAAATTGGGTACTAAATTAACTGTCATCCTGTAGGTAGATAGTGATATTAGTTATAGCTGTAAGTAGAGGGTATTTGCGAGGGCGTCCTCTACCTTGTTTTAGGGGTTGTTGCTAAGCTTTAGTAGGTCTCTCTAAGATAGTCTTAGAAAGGGCTAACCTAAGTAGAGGTTTAGGTGGCGATTCTAGTCCAACAATTTGCTCCTACAATTCAGTTACTTAAAGGTAGGATTTTATAACCGTAGATTGGAAGGCTGTAGGTCCGCTAGATAGCTTAATAGTGTATATTTTACCCTTAACGGTGAGTAAGGTAAATGGCCTATTTTAATAGCCGCTTTAGCTAGTGTTTCCTTCTCTCCAGACCAAAACAGGTAAGTTTAGTGGGAGATTATAAATCGCATTAGCATTAGGTCCGTTTCATATATTTAGCGTATTAGCGATCTATTGTTTAGCTCGTAGCTTCTATATCTCTGCTATAGCCTTTTTAATTGCGGCAGCGCGTTATATAATAGTAGGGGATAGTATATTGGATTTGACCATTTGGGGGTAGGCTTTAAAGACTAGAAGTATAGAAACTAGTCCTTTAGGGCTAGCTAAATTATTAATTGCTTTAAACGCTATTTAGAGTCCTATCTCCTTATTAATATTAGGGATTTCAGTTATAATGATCTGGTAGGCTTGCTGTAATAGACTATAGTAGCGCTCTACCATTCTAATAGAGTTATATGCTTTAACTAGTACTCCCTTTATACTAATTCCTATAATAGTAGCGTATTGCTTAAATTCCTTACTAACGAAGTTCTTTTTAGTATTGTGGGTAATTAGGTCTAGTGGCCCTAGGTAGGTATTAATCTAGCATATCTATAGAACGTCCTATATATGTTTGGCGCTGATGTCTTATAGCTATCTACCGGCTTGGAATCGCGTTCCTTTATCAATAATATATAGGAGGGGTAATCCGCTAATATATATAATGTCGGCAATAATATTATAGTTAAAATTGATGTTGTCTTATAGGGTAAAGCGGAATCTGCTTAGTGATTTACTAAACTTCTAATAGTAGTGGCAGAACTTAATTAGTTGCTTAATAGCTATTCTATTAGTTTTATGGCCAGCATAGTAAAGTAGCTTTTGCAATTTCTTAACTAAGGGATGTTTAAATCGGCGATATAGGCGCCGTAGCTCTATATTTATTAAGTAGTAGGGGTTTACGTTAAAGGATTCAGATAAATATAACTATAGTGATAAGCTCTATAGGAGAAATAGGTAGCTAAACCATTGCACTACTAGCACTTTTTTAGTGTAAGTGATAATAACGTTTCTAAGGTTATTATAGTAGATTTAGAGTCTGTTTATATCCGCTAAATAGAGCAAGAAGGGGGTATCTATATAGACAATATAAAACTATATCTTGCCTATAGGGGTAACAACATCCGTAGTTCTAATAGAGGTAGCAATTTTAATGCCGAACTACATGTTAACTTATCCTTTAGTTAAGGTATTAAGTCTTATAGATTGGTCCGCGTTCTATAGTGCCTGGAATTATCTATAACCGGCCGTAGACTTCTTTAATGTACTAGTATTAATTATAATTCCTATAAATACCGTGGAAGTATAGCGTGAAACGGCGGTTGTTATATTATAGTTAAACGGGTTAGTTTCCGTAGTAGGTTCTGTGGAGGTTATAGTAAGTAAGTAAGTATAAGCCTTATTAGCTAGTTCTATGCTTATAGAGGTTGCTTTGTCTGTAGTAAGAGTCCCAAATAATATAAGGTAGTAGCCGTTAGGGTCTTCTAGTTCTTCCTTACTGTTATTATTATTAGTGTTTTTATTAGCGTTTGTGTCTAGTATAAGAGCTTTAAAAGTCTTATTACACTTATTGTCGTCGTCTCCTTTATAGTAGATAGTATATTGTCTAAAGCGTTCTTTAAAGTTACCATTACAGCCCTTGCTATTGTTAAAACGTCTTTTATACTTATTTCTAGAACGGTTCCGCTCCTCCTCTATATATTTCTATAAGCGGCAGCTCTCCTTTTAGTAAACATAGTACTTGGTCTTTAGGGACCTGATGGTGTTTTGTCTATAGGAGCGGGTTCGGTCACGGTTATTACGGATATTATAGCGGTATATACGATCCGTAAAGTAGGCTCCTTAAGACGGTCTTATTAAGGCCTAGGAAGGGTGTTCCTTCTCCTATATAACTATAGAAGATTGCAGCTTGCTAATTAACTAAGAGAAGTCTTTAGAAGGGTTAAAAATGGCGATACAGCATACTAGTACTCCTTAGCAAGCGGTGACTAGCTTATTTATAAGGAAGAGGTCTGTATAAAATTCTAGGTGTAATCTATAGCAATGTTTTAAGAGCTTATTAAGGAGTAGTTGGAAACTCTAATAGATTTGCTTATTAGGGTTCTCGTTAATAATTCCTTAAAAGTTAGTAGCGTTCTATTTAGTAAGGTTTCTCCAATAGTACTCTGGTCCTTTAAAGAAGTAACGTATGTAGTTATATGCCTTAGTAAATAATCTAGTTAAAAGGCTGCTATTATAGTAGTGATCCTAAGCAAGTCCCTTTAGCATAGTTAGGAATGCAGTTATATAGCCTTTAGGAGGTAGACTAGCTCTCTTACAGATATTATAGAAGATAGTTAACTTAAAGTTAAAGCTATTACTCACTCTATTATACTTTTGGTTATCCGTATAGATCTTGGCGATAGTAGCTGCCTCTTTACTATATATAGGCAGGTGCATAGTAGGGTCGGTATTGGCAGTACTAGGGTAAAGATACTGGGCAGGAGGAGCACTAGGTAGGGTAGGAGCGGTTACTAAAGGGAGGGTAGAGGTAGTTGCCGTAGGCAATAATTGCCAGTTCTGCATCTATAGGAGTTAAGTAAGGAGGGTAAGTAGTTGATTCTAGGTAGAGGTAGGTACAGCTTACTATTAGGTGGCGGTTGGTGCAGTTTGCTAGGGTATAGATATAACAGCTAGTTAGGGTGTTATAGGGGTAGGTATTTACGTTCTAGGTATTGTAGCTATAGCTATAGGCTAAATTGCAGGCGTTAGAGGTAGTGGAGGTAGTTGATGGTTTATAGGCGTCGGTACCGTGTGGAAAGGTAGTAGGCTATAGGGGGGGGTTGTAGGAACTAAAGAGGCTATAACTAATAAGGTTATAGCTTAATTTGATATTAGAGCTATTTATATTAAGTTAAGTTGTTCTTGTAGTGCCACTATAATTATAGGGCTGACTTCCTTAAGAGCTTCTATAATTTCCTTATCTGTCCATTCGTGAGGTTCCTCTTTTATAAGGACATTATATAGAACCTTATAAAGTGGGTATCTATTGCTGTATATGGCGACATATACTCCTCTTTAGAGTAGATGAGTATAGAGCTTTACTCTAGTAATAGAACGTATCTTTCTAAAGTCCTTAATGGTAAAGCCTTCAAATTCTTCTTAGAATAGCGACCGTAGTGTATAATCCATAAAGTTCTTATATGTATACTTATAGATTTTCGTTTCTATATATTCTTCTAAGTCTTCCTCTAAGGCAGTTACTACATCAATCCTATAACCATGTCTGGCGATTCTCTCCTTCTATTTAGGATCCATCTTATTGTACAAAGCAGTGTACTAGTCCTTATGTATATTTAGTTTAAGGTTAAGGTCAAGGTTAAGGTTAAGGTTAAGGTCGTTAAGGTAAGGGTGTTAAGGTAAGGGTGTTAAGGTAAGGGTATTTTGGGTATATACGTCCTTTACAGCCGTCGGGCCTATAAAGTTCTTAGCAAGATTACTATTCTCTCAGCGATCTGTTGTATTGGCTATAAGGCTAGTATAAATTCTTTTAAGCTTAAGGGAGGTCGCAATCTTCTCTAAGTAAAGATATAATTCTCTAGGCAATCTGACGCGTTAGCAGTTAAGCTAATATGTAGTCTCGAGCTTTAAGGGCAATATAGCTTTCTCCTTTAACTAGAATAGACAAGGCTAGGCGATCCGTATACTGTTTCCAGTATAGTTTTTAAGCTCTAGCTTATTGCGTATTTCCTAATCTATACGTCTACTGATCAGTGTCAGTATGCTCGCTTTATCAACGTGCACGAATATCACTGTATTGCGATACGTATGCGGTGTTGAAGTTGGTAGTTATTGTTGTCTAGAAGTAAGGGGTTGCTCTAAGGTCAGGTTAGCTAGCCTCGCTTCATGGTCTCGTGACCACGTTACATGACTAACATTCCAACAGGCATAGATCTTATATTAATATGAACTTCCTTAACTGGTATTACAAGCATAGGATATTAGTAGCTGCATTTCCGCCTTATTTAACCCACTAATTATAACCTCTTAACGTCAGTCTCTTCTCTCCTCTTAGCACGTATTACAGCTAAGAACTTAATAATCTTATTTATAAGAGCTAGGGCCTCTCCTCCGTTATAAAACATGATTTCTTCCGTCCATTTTAGGCTACCTATAATAGGGCATTTACTAGGGACAATATACTTAGTAGGTGGGCAAATACTGGGCTTAGTCCGCTCAATCCAGAGGTTATTTTTAACGCTATTAAGACCCAACGGAAGCAAGGTAAAATAGCCTCTTGGCCCTCATTAAGGGACTTAAACACCTTAGCCCTCTTAGTAAATAACTGGAGGAAGGTACGCAAGCTTCTACAAGATATAGTTAATGAGGTTATAGAGCCGCAGGCCAAAAGGCTTAAAAATACGGTTCTTAAGCTTACTACTGATATCACTATCCTCTACTTAGAAAATAAGGGCCTCTATAAGGCGTTTAGTAATAAAAAGAAGAAAAGAACTCGTGGCAAGCCTCTCTTTAATAAACTACATGCAGAAACTGACTGTAAGGCTATATTCTTTAGCCCCTTAAAGATCAAGCGAGCGATAGAGCTTTAAGAGGAGCGTAAGCAACTATAACACTAAGAGGAGGTACGCTAATAGGATAAGAAGGTTTAGAAGCAACTTATGAAGGAAGAACGACAGCTTACAATAGTATAGAGGAAGCAGGCTAGAATACAAGCCAAGATTCAACGAGAGGAGGCAGCTAAAAAACACCACCAGAGAGAGGAGGCTGCACACGCTCGCGCAGCAAATCTACAGCTTTAAAATAACATTAAGCTAACGAGGGGAAGTAGACGGAAGAAATAAGCTTCTAGGCAATCTCTTATTGTTATTTTAAAGGTCGCAATTGAGGTAATAGATGGAGTGGTCGTATCTAGGGCTACTTGCGCTCAACACTAAATTCAATAACTTCCTACGGTCGGAAAATCTCATACAGTAGCTCATTTGAATGAGGAAACCCAGTAGATTACTACATCAAAAATCTAGATGATTTTATTAATTATATGTAATTCTACAGCCTCAAATCGAGGCTTGGTAATATTTGATTTTGGTGTGCATTGAGTGGGACCGTGCACGGTGGGGGGAGAACTCCTATTGTCTGGGGCAATGGCAAAGGGCTGAGCTGAAGGTACAGAAAATTCTCGGCGGTCGGAAGCTTAGCTGAGAATTGCAGCCAATCATCACACCTTTGCAGTGCCTTACTAATAGTTATTTTATAAACACTCTTTAGATACTATCTTATATTTATTATACTTTAAGCAGTATATTTTAGATAATATTTATACTAAATCTATTTTAGTTCTAGCTTTTTTAGTCTTTGTTCTAGCGTTAGCGTATAGCAATGCTTGTACGGAGGTCCCTAACAAAAGTTCTTGCACCTTCCTAATTAGGAAGTTTTAGGAATAATAATACTTATTACTGCTTTTTATATTTTTATATATTATCCCACTAAGTATAAATTAAAAATCTGATAAAGAATTTTTATTATATATAGTATTAGGCTAGTAAATTAATCTTTAAAGTTTGCGTGCCTTAATATACGCAGAGTAGACTCTAGTATACGCTACGTAGGCTATAAAATACGCACCTGTGCTTGCGCGTACGTTAGTTTAAAACTTCCTAATTAGGAAGGTGTAAGAACTTTTGTTAGGGACCTCCGTAGATTAGAGTAATTTTTTTATTAAAGAAATTAAATCTATAGTTTTCTTAATATTATTAAAAGTATAAGATAAGGATATAGATAGGGAGTTTAATTAATAGAGCAATAGGGTATATTTTATAAATAGACAAATCCTTAAGGGAAAAAGAGGAGTCTATATGCGAGGTAAGGAAGGGTTTTTCCTAGGCAGACCTGCGGAGGATAGGCCGGATAGCCCTCTTGGATAATAGACCTATCAGCCGATAGTATCCGGAGACTATCCGGATAGTCTCCGGATAGTCTTGGCAAAATCCCCTAATATGCTTATACTTGTAATGCACCCCCCAATATTAAATAAATAATTTTTCTATTAGTATAGATTTATAGAGCGTGTAAAGCGCTTTAAAATGGTACCACTTTTATTTAAATATCCTAAGGATAAGTAATATTATATAGATATAAAGCTTACAAGAGCTCTGCGGAATAAGGGAGCCCCGCACGGAGCTCTACCAAAGCTCTGCACGAAGCTCTGCGGAGGCTCTGCACGAAGCTCTACGTACGGAGGCTCTGCACTAAACTCTGTATCAAGCTCTGCGTACGGAGGCTCTGCGCGAAGCTCTGCGGAGGCTCTGCGCGAAGCTCTGCGGAGGCTCTGCATAAAGCTCTGCACGAAGCTCTACACGAAGCTCTGCACAAAGCTTTTATATAGAGCCTCCGTAGTAGAGCCGTTGTACGCAGAACCGTCGTACGCAGAGCCGTTGTGCAGAGCCGTTTT
>Ga0307507_10003329_pt1 | contig 31486 bp, 13 predicted proteins | sample 7_EM_MG_FD_207223 | JGI IMG/M metagenome (GOLD analysis project Ga0307507, IMG submission 207223) | Populus trichocarpa ectomycorrhiza microbial communities from riparian zone in the Pacific Northwest, United States - 7_EM | ecosystem: Host-associated > Plants > Roots > Unclassified | place... | reverse complement strand
TAAGGGAGGACGCTCCTAGCTAGATAAAAGCTATCTTTAAAGAATTCCTCTTACTTAAGAGGATGCACACCTATACTATTATAAGGGGGAGAGTACTAGAAGGAAGGTTGTTACTCCTAAGTAAGCTAGTTTTAAAGCACAAGTATAATGCTAAGGGAGAAGTAATTCGCAAGAAGGTAAGACTGTGCATTTAGGGAGACAAGTAGACCCCCAACATTGATTATTTTAAGATATTTGCGTCTGTTGTATAATACGACACCTTTAGGTTCCTAATAGTAAAGGTAGCAGCTAAGGACCTTAAGCTTAACTATATTAACGTTGAAACTGCATTCTTAAACCCGCTGTTATAAGAATAGATTTATATGCAGATTCCTAACCTATTAAGAGACTTCGAACCTAAGCTTAAGGGGGTAAAAGATATCTATTTAAAGCTAAATAAGTCACTTTATAGCCTAAAGCAGGCACTGAGAGAATGGTTTTAGATAGTTAAGAAGTTCTTTAAGAGTATAGGTTTAAAAGCAGCTAATACTAACCCTAATCTCTTTATAGGAAATAAAGTATATATCTTGCTATTTATTAACAATATGCTAATTATAGGAAAGCGCCGATACCTTAATATTACAAAGATAAGAATCTTAAGAGAACAGAGATGTAAAGACCTAGGTCCTATAGAAGTATTTATAGGCTTCTAAATTAATTAAGACCGTATAAACCGAACCCTTAAGCTATATTAGACGATGTACACCAAGAAGCTACTTAAATGGCTAAAAATAGACAGCTGCAACCCGGCTAAGCTACTAATACTAGCTAGCACTGTTCTAAAAGCGGATATCGAAAGTCCCCTTAAGTATAATAATGCAACGGTGTACTAGTAGATTATTGGCTCTATAATCTACCTCTTAAACTATACACGTCCTAATACCAGCTACGCTATTAATTAGTTAGCTAGGTTTATGGCAGCACTAGGAGAATCGCACTACCGCTTAAGTAAGCAGCTACTATAATATCTAAACGGCACTCTTAAAATAGGAATTACCTACTTAAATTAAGAGATTTACTTACCCTTATGCAAGCTTACATTACCTACTAGCTATAGTATCTTTACTGACGCTATGTAGGGAACAGAACACGATCAGATATTATTCTAAGGTATAGCAGTTATATGCTATAGGGGAGCGGTAATCTAGACGGCTTAAAGACAGAAGTTAACGGCATTAAGCTTAATAGAAGCAGAGATTATGGCGGCATTAGAAGGAGCAAGGTTAGTAGTATGGCTGAAGAAGCTAATAAGAGATCTAGAAGAGAGAGATAATAACAACCCTTTTATCCCTACGCTCTACTGTGACAATAAGGGTACAGTTAACCTTTTGTACGACATGAAATACTACTAGAAAGCCAAGTATATTGAGATTTAATACCTCTTTGTACGGAATAACATGGTTTAGAAAGATTAACTTAAGGTAGTATATATACCAGGTAAAGATTAACCTGGAGATATGCTTATGAAATAGCTACCAATCGACCAATTTATGAAGCACTGTGTAACGCTAGGAATTGGTAACTAACGGAGACGGTAACGGATGGAGATGGAGCAAGTTACGGAGGTTTTTCGCCTACTATAGGTTTTCCCTCTGTATGTAGGCCAAATGGCACTTGCAAGGTATTTGGGAATAGCTTTATAATTGCCTATTTGGGACAGACGAGGAGAGCGTCGTTAGTATAGGGGAGTGTTAGAATTAAGCGAGAGATGCTGACTAAGCTCTGGACACGTCGCGAGAGCGAGCTCTACATGTCAATCTAGATAGATATCAACTGCATCTACTATATTACGAATCAATTAATATTTATCGTCTGCGTCATCTCTATCATCAATTAGACCCTTAAGACTGCTCCGCTGTGACCTTATGACCTTGTAATTCCAACACTAGTAGAGATAATAATACCTTTATATAGGATCCAGATCCTGTAGATATTGGTAGAGTTATAGCTAATAAGGTAGCCAATATAGGCTCGCGGATTTAGCTTGCTTAGCCTTTTCTTCTTTAGCTGGGCGTCCGACGTCATCGCGTACGCCTTACAGCCATAGGCTTTCAGGTGCGCCAGTTGCGGCTTTCTTAATCTCCTATTGGCTAGGTAGGTATAGAACCTCTTATATAGCGATTTCCAACCATTGCTTTCCCATGGCGTTCGATCTTAAAGGTAGACTATATAGTCAACTATCTTATTCCATAGATTGTGTGGTAGATTGGCAGCAATTCTTATTATATATGCTCTCTTAATAATTACACCCCTTAAGCGTTCGGCGGTACTATTTTAAGCTTAGGTATATGGCGCTAAAGGCTTAAATGTAATCCCTTGCGTCTGTAGCCATTTAAGGGTTTTCCTTCTCCCTAGCTTATTGTCTGATCTAATAGTGTTAACCTTAAGGTTATACCTTAGACGAATCCATTAGATGAAATCTTTAAGCACTTATAGCGTCTCCTTCTCTTTGCTATACGTTGTTATAAAATACGGGAAGGTTCTTCCTAAGAAGGTATTATGGATAAACATAACTTGTACAAATCCAGTATGTGCTTTCTTAAGGTCAGTCCAGTTAATATAGAGGTTAAAATAAGGTTTATTAATATTCTATTTTAAGAACCTTCTTAAGACCTAACGCTTAATTTTGGCGAGACTATAATATTAATATTCCGTTGTCTTTAGGCCTTGAAGCTTAACTCCTAAGGCGTTAAGACCTAGATAATAAAGGCTTATAGGTCCTAGATAACCTAAACGCAGATACTATAAACGTGCATTACCTTTTAAATCTGGATGAACGTCTCTTAACGATGCTCTGCGCTTTTATTAGCGGCGTAGCAGTTAGCTTGTATTAAACGCTAATAGACTTCCCAGTCGGATATATTTAATAGTCTGTTATCTATAACGTTCTTCTATTTAATATAGGATTGTGTTATCCTTCTAAACTAGTAGATTATTATCTCCTTTATTATCCTAGTAGAACCCTTATTTTTAAAGCAGATGGAACAACACTAGATTCGTATTAAAGTCTATATAAAAGGCAACGTCCTTAAGATATAAGGTTCCCTTGCTCTTATCTAGTTTTGTGACTTAGATAGTAATATTACTATAGCCTAGTATAGGCACTTCTAAGCTGCTGGTGGTAATATATTTATGTCTTAAAGCTTTCCTAAAATTATAAAAACAAGAGAGGTTATTAAAGATATAGAGAGTGGTTCCTAAGTTAAGAATAGTTAATAGCTTTAGTGGATGGGTTTAACTGGTGTAATACAATTCTAGGAATATTGTATTAGCTTCTCCCTTAATCTTAACTTCCTAGCTCTCGTCCTATTGTTGTTAGGCCTTATCTTCTTATTCTTTAAGTCTAATCTTTACAACTTGGTTAGTAAGATTCTTATTCTTTTCTACCTTCTTCAGTGCCCTATTAATGCGCGCATCTTCTATTATAACTCCTATAGGTCTCTTATCTTTAAATAAATACTAATAGTCCCGTAGGGAGTGTCCTCGTATTCCGCATACTAAGCACTCAGGTGTTAGCTTCTTATAGGACGTCTCCTTATCTACCAGTATCCCAGCTCTCTTTAAGCGTTTATTACATACTAAGGCCTTTCCTCTTTATAAACCTTTAGTAGTATCAGAGTAATCCTTAGTGGCTTGCTCTATGAAGTCTGTATTAAAGGTACTACCTCTTATAGTAGTATTAGCTTTCTTTAAGGGTGTTCTAAGTCCTTCTTACAGCTCCTTTACTACTATGCGGTATTCGGAAGATCTTAACTTCTAAGGGTCATTTAACTCGGTAGTATACTTTATATAGTAGGCGTTACGAAAAGATTAAATAACTTCTGCTAAATCATAAAGCCAGATACTATTGGACATTTAAGGGATCTTGTACTTCTCTCCTAGGGATATTATGTATTCCTATTAATCTAGCCATTGGTTTAATTTTGACAACTATTTAAACCCCTTAAGGGCTTCCGTGTACTAGTATTATACCTTCTTCCTAATAAACAATAAGGTAGGTTCTGTATTCTCCTTTAGCCAAGATAGCCATTCTTTGACTGTTAAGGAAGGGTTAAGCAGTAGCTTCTTCTAAATTAATACTGTAGACGTAATCTGGGTGCGTATCTGTTAAAGATAATCTTCCTATTTTAGGAAATACTTTATGTCCTAGTTATAGTATTATCTGCTGTTCTTATACGCTTTCTGTTAATTTGTTAAGAGCTATATATACAAGGTTGTATTCTCATTAAAATCTATAACTTCTGGATAGGCTGGTTCTTATAGTAGACCTTATTAAGGTGCTGCACCATCTAGGTTAACGTGGGCCCAAATTCACTAATCTATAAGGGCTTGGAGTTGCCATAGCCATTACTCCCAGTCTTCTAACTTATTAAGGATAATCGTCGTCAACGAGCTTAACATTAGTGGAGTCATTTTAACTGATAGGCAAAGGAGAAATTAAAATGGTATTTTGTTATTAGGATTGTCCTTAATATCAGGATCGTCCTTATTATCAGAATCGTCCTTTAACAATTAAGGTAGGATTTCTCGTGGAATCTCGCGGAATCTCGTGGAACCTTATATTAGAATCGTCCTGTGACACTTAAGGTAGGATTCTATCAGAGTCTATATCCTTAACGATAAGGTGTTAGAGTTTGATGATAAGGTAGAATTTTTTTAAATAATTAAGTAATAGCTAAATAGCTTCTTAAGTTGGCGGACCAGGCTTATAACTATTATGAAGTTCGTGTAGAGCAGTTCATTAATAAAATGGGTTGATTAATTAATAATCTTAACTTAATCGTTGATTAATATCTGATCCCTTGGGGCCCTAGGGCTGCGAGCTACGAAGAGATTTTACAGTGCACGTAACCCGTGCACGTGACCCACGCCTTTAGAGAATACAGATTATCTAACAGTTACTACTAAGCCTGTTATACTACAAAATAAAAAGGCTATTATTGATATTAGTACGTTTTAAAGGCACTTTATTAGCCGGCACTAATAGATATAAGTTAATAGATTACCTACTACTTTATATTTAACGGTTTTAAGAATAATAGGGTAAAATATACTATTATTTGTTATGCTCTTACCAACTATAACATTTAATTTATTATAGGCTAGAAATTTAACCTTAAAGATAAACAAAAGGCAGACTTTTAGAATATATTAGATATATTACGGACAAAACCTTTATATAGCCTATCCGCATTAGAACACCTTAATAGCAGTACTATACTATTAGATTTCACTGTTAGGCATTAGAGTAACCAAGCAACCTTAAATCTTCCCCTTATTGCCTGGCCCTGAGCCTTATTATATTACTAAGACTTACTATATTATTGAGTTTTATTATATTACCGCCGAGCCTTATTATATTACTAAGCCCTATTACATTATTAAGCCTTATTGCATTATTAAGCCTTATTATATTGTTAAACCTTATTATATTATCAAGCCTTATTGCATTATTAAACCTTATTACATTATTAAGCCTCATTGTATTATTAAGTCTTATTATATTATCGAGCCCTATTGCATTACCGCTGAGCCTCCTAGCTAGATTGGGCAATTGGATATTATGAGTTTAACTCTTAGGCGTTACGGGTTTAATTCCCACTTATTATACATTAAAAATATTAAAAAAGAAGGTCGTTTTATATTAAATTAGGCGTTAGTAAGGCTCTAAATTAAGCATATATTTTTATACATGTCTCGCAACGCCTAAAGTTATATATTTAATAAAATCTCAGCACTATATACTAAGCAGGTCGGCTCTTCTATATTAAGTTTTAATTACGTTAGGCTAGCTCCAAATTATAGCAAGAGGTAGAATATACCATACCACTACGCTATAAGGACTTTTGAATGTAATCTTATAAATTTAACTAAATTATAACCTCTTTCTAAACCTTTTAATTAAACCAGATCTTTAGGGAGAGATCCCTGTATTAAATCTTAGGGAATGTTTAGTTGTGACTTTAGATTAAATCTAAAGGCCCCAGAATATATCTAATCTAAAGCTTAAATCTAATTCTAATGCGATTGTTTGGTTAATCTAGCGACTTTCTAATCTAAAAGCTCCTTTAAATCGGCAAGCGTTAAATTTACAAGCTATACTGTATATAGAATCTAAATTTATAAATATGGGATATCTCTATTATTATAGTGGCTACTACAGCAATAGGGGTATACTTGTCGGTATCACTTCCAGTAATACGTAATGCTATTGCAATAGTATAGGTGGTAACTGATTTTGATTAATGCTTATTAATTCTCCTATTCTACAGGTGGAATTTGGTGGATTACTTAAGCTCGCTTAGCTCACATAATCAACCCCTTTTAACTTGCGTTCATAGGCAAGTTGCCGCAAATTGCCCTAGATTGCCGTCACATAATGGCAATTTGCGGTTATATAACTACAAGGACGCAACCTTAATTAGACACTAGGAGTATTTAGTTTTTAATAGTGCTTAAGCACGCTGCCTGCTAAATTCTACTACCTTCTACCTATTGAATTCCACTACTTTCTACCTATTAAATTCCACCAAATTCTGCTAAATGGCTAAAGTAACCAATCACGATTTTCTATGCCTGGCATAGAAAATCGCTATTAGCTTGCTTAGTACTAGCGCCTTAGCTGCTAGCTCAACATCTTTACACTCTCTATTCCTATCTTTTTATCTTCTCCTCTTTCTACCCACTTAGTAACCTGTAGCTTGATTGTATTCATATTAATTAGGTCCTTTAACGCTTGGCAAGGTTTTAATTTTATTATAGCGTCTATAGGGTTACTGCCTCTATTAATCTATTTAATCTCTGCTATTTCTCTTCTCTTATATAATTATTGTAAACATATTAGGTTAACTATAAGTTGTTTCTCTTATATTGTCCTAAGTTTGACTAGGCAGTTATATAGAGATTTTAAATCGGTATAAAGGGTAAGCGGTAGTTATTCAAGTTGTAGGATCTTCTCAATGGTTGCTTTAATCGCAGCTCCGGTGTTAAATCCGTGGGCTATACCATATAGTTCAGATGCTAAGACGCTTTGTATAACTCGCTTGCATTTAATAGATAACCAATAGAGGATATTAGCCCTATTATCCTTGTCTGTGAGTATAATAACAAAGCCGATCTAAGAAGAGAGGTTATAGTTATTGGCAAAGGACGAGTCCGTAAATATTATCAGTTTAAGAGTGCTTATATTAAGTTATACGAAGCGAAGTCCTTAGGAGGGATTATTAATTTGCTATTATAGCCGCTTATTAAGCTGCTTTGCATGTTCTTCCTTTAGGTTAACGACTTATGCTATAAAGGAGAGGTTAAAGGCAGCTTCTGGTTAATAGACTGTAGCAATATAGGCTCCTCTTGCTCTCTAGGCAATGTACTAGTCCTTTAGTATAACTGCCTTACGGACTTCCCCTCTGGAGCTGGTTAGGTCTGTAGCCTTTATAGTGACCAACTTTAGGTTCTGGCATTGATGTTCCTAGGTAAGGGCTATTGAGTCCTTTTCTTGCCTAATACAGCCTCCGTTAAACTTAATTGGGGTATTTGGCGTAAGCTTCTCTCTCTTCTTTATTAGAAACTTTACTTCCTAAAGCCTAGCTTCTTTAGCCTCCGTAAAGGTTTTATTAGTAAGAAATAGTATGTTGTTAGTCTATAGTCCTATAATTCCAAAGCCGTTGTTATTTATGTATAATAAGCAGGGGTTGTATGTTAACTGGTTCATCCGTAGCTTATTAAGGTGGTGGTGGTGGTATATATTAAACTAATAGTTGCCGGCTTCTGGGACACTATAGAGTAGTTTAATAACTCTTAGAATTGATCTATTCTTTAGTTTAAGTTCTGGTGGTAGGCATACAAAGAAGTCTCTATTTAGGTGGGTACTGGACCGTACGTAAGCTTGTAAGATGTTACATAGGTATAAAGAGGCTGGTCTTCTTTTATTTCCTTATAGGGTTGCTATAAGTGCTAGGATAATTCTCTGGCTAACACGTTGAATGGTTGGTGATTGTGTTAAGACCAGATCTTTGCTATAGTTATTATAGGCTTGTATAACCAGTCTAGACTTCTTAAAGGCCTTGTCTATTCTAGCGTTCTTAATCTTATTAATAAACTGGGAGTTAAAGATTCTAACTCCCTTTGGAACGTCTACTATATTAATAAACTTAAAGACGCCTTTTTTAAGTAAACCGTTTATCTCCTTGCGTCGAGACTCTGTAAATAACGGTGAGGTGCACTTAAGGGTTGTAGTATTAGGTTTCGTTAGGCTGTCGTTAATAAATATTAATACGTCCGCGATGTTTTGCTAGGACTTTATTGGTGATTATTATGTCCATTTTGATTTTTGGAGGGGTGTAGTAGTTATTAGTTCCTTAGTTAATTCCTTAATTAGTTTCTTGGTTGGTTTTTTAGTTGGTTCCTTAGTTGGTTTTTTAGATGGCTCCTTCTCTAGTTCCTTGTTAGGTTCTTCTAGTTTGGGTTATAGGTATAGCTTTACTGTTATAGTCCTAAAGTTAGTAGGTCTACTAGGGAGTTATACCTTATATATTTCTCTATTAATTCTGAGTAACTTAAATAGGCTAGTCTATCTACCGCTTTATCCAGTATTGCCTTTACACTATACGAGCACGTCTGAGTTGAGGGGGAGGTTGTGGATTGTGGTGACAGATGGACCATTTTATTGGTTTAGTGCATTGTTAACTTACTTCTTTGCCCTAATCCTTGCGATCTCCTCTATTGCCTTCTTTATAGCTGCCGCTTGCTGTGTAATAGAGGGTACTAGTGGGTTAAGTTCGCTTATACAAGGGTAGGTACCGAAGATAAGAAGTGTTGGGACTAAGCTATCTGGGCCAGCTGTGTTATTAGCGGCCTTTACCACTATTTATAAGGCTAGTTCTTTGGTTATTCCTAAGTCCTATAGCTCCTCCGTAATTATCTAGTATACTTAGTGTAGTATTAGATAAGCTCTTTCTACTATTCTAATAGACCAGTGAGCTTCTACTAGGACGCTCTTGGTTAATATGGCTATTGCTATAGCGTGCTATTAAAACTCCTTACTTGCAAAGTTCTTCCTGGTATTATAGGTAATATAGTTAGGTGGTCTAATGTAGGTGTTAATCTAATATAGTTATAGGATATCCTAGGTATATTTTATAGAGATATTATATAGCTATCTCGCAGCTTAAAATCTAGTAGCTTTATTAATTACATAGAGAATAGGACTCCCGTTAATATACATAATATTAATAAAAATGGAATAGTTAAAATCGGAATCTTGGTCTTTTTATAGTGTGAATTTAAACCGTCTAGAAGACTTGCCGTGTTTCTAATAGTGGGAATAGTACTTAGTAAGGTAGTTAATGGCCTACTTATTAATATTATTATGGCCAGAGCGTTCTAGTACCTTATATAGCTTGTCTGCCGATAGATATCCAAAGCGACGGTAGAGTTGGCGGAGTTTAGTGGTGGTTAGGTAGTAAGGGTTTTAATTAAACAAGTAGGTTATAAATAACTGCAGTGACTCTTCCTATAATAGGAAGGGGTAACCGAATCTGCAAACCACTGGCACCGATTTTATTGGGGTAACTAGGACGTTCTTAAGGTTATTATAATAGACCTTTAGTATATCCATATCTGCAAGGCATAGTAGGAAGGGTGTGTCGGCCTTTATAATATGAAACTTAATGTTGCCAACTAGTGTATTGACTGTGATGGAGCTAATAGAAGAGGTAGAACTAATGCCAAACTAGACGTTAATAGCGCCAGCCTTTAAGGTATTGATAATAGTATTATAGGTCTTTCTATATGCGAGGTATTATCTGTAACCTACTATTAATCTCTTTGAAGCTCTGGTGTTAATCATTACTCTATAGAACTTGTCGGATATATACTAGCTAGTAGTAACATAGGTAAATAGGTCTAGGTTATTGTGGTAAGTAATTAAATTAGTACCGGTAATTATATAGGTAAAGGATCGGTCTGCTAAGTTAGTTATAGTATTAATGGCTCCTTTATGCTGTATTATTCCGAAAGAGGTAAGGAACAGTTTAGTCTATTCTTAGGTTGGAGATGCTATTAGTAACTTAATATTAATTATAAGAGCTTCTATTGCCTCGTTAATAGATTCTAAGTTAAGTTTATTACCATCATTATCTATTCCTTTGTACTTAGTAATGTACTATTGGGCATATCTATTAAAGCGGCGGTTAAATCTGTCCTTAAACTTCTTCTTTAATTTATTACGTTCTTTTTTGGAGTGTTTGGATAACTAATAACCTTCTTTGTTACAAATAAAGTAGCACTTCTTTAGTAATGCATATTGGCTAGATAAGAATGATTGTGTTCTATGAGGTGATTAAGGGTATTATCTATAGTAGCAGCGGTTGGTGAAGAAGGCTTAGGGGTTCTTACTATTTAACTTTTTAAATATTATAATAGAGGATTATAAGTCATTAATTAGGCCAGTTAAGCTGTTAGAAGGTTTAAAGCAGGTATATTAACACGCTGGTAACTCCTGGTAGGTATTAATAAGCTTGTTATAAAGGAACTTATCTATACGTAAATCTGGGTTAAGACTATGCTGGAGGTGTCTTAGTTCTTTAATAAGTAACTGTAGGCAGTCTAAGGTTAATTTTCTAGTATTCTTGCTTTTGCCTATTATGGACTTTAGAGTTATTAAGTTCTATTATCCTAATATGCCGTGTCTATATTTAGGTCCCTTAAAGTAATTGCGTGTAGTATTGCAGATTTGGTTAAATAAAAGGGTTAGGGTAACGTTTTTAAGGTTAGTATAGTAGTGGTTAAGTGCTAGACCGCGTAGTATTGTAGGGTAGGCTTTAACCTTGGCTTCTTAGGGTACATCGGCTCTGCTATAGAGGTTGTAAAAGATGGTAAGTTTAAAGTCGAAGTTATTATCTTCTCTGCTGTACTTGTTGTCTTCCGTGTATATCTTTATAAGGTTTGTTAACTTCTTGCTAAAACCCTAGTTTTGACTCTATCCCCTAGGTGGTTCTGGTTATAGGGTTAAGTTAATATAATTAGGTTCCTGTTATAGGGGTGGTATAGGGGTAGGTTAGGGTATAGTGGGTAGTATTATAAGTAGGGTAGGGTTTATAGCTGGTGAGATTAAGATTGGGGTTTTAATGGTACTAATACTGGCGAAGTTGTTCTTAAGGAGGTAGTTAATTTGTCCTAAGGTAAACTTTCCTTTAGTTACTATATACTCCTTAATCTTAGGCTTAGTCCATTCTATAGGGTCTTCTTCTTATAAGGTGTTAAATAGTGATTTGGGGACTATAGTGTTCCTATACTTCCTTATCCATACGCTATTAGTTTGTAGGAATGTTTAGAGCTTTTAAATACTAATTTGGTTGTAATCCTTAAAGATTTATATTATAAAGTTTTGGAAATCTTTCTTATAAACCTTCTATAGTTTATTATCCTTAAGATTATACGCTTTGTATTCTAGGATCTTAAACTTTACAAATTTATTAATATCCTTTATGGTGGTTTTGTTGGACTGTAAGTTAATACCTTTAGGCCATTTCTCCTGTCCTATGTTGACTTGTGCCCTAATGTCTGATATATTGATTCTTGTCTTGTAACTTCTGTTAAGTTTAATTTTGGGTTTTAGATAAAAAACGCGTAATAGATACAAACTAAGGGCCTATTAAAAGGGTTGGTTCCTTAAGTACCTAATGTATTTAAAATGCGTAATAGACACGAACTAAGGGCCTATTAGATAGGGGTTGGTTCTTCAAGTACTTAAAGGCTGTGTATAAAAAATTAAAGGCCTATTAGATAGGGGTTGACTTTTTAAGTATATATTAACTAGTGCTCCTTAACGTGATCTAGGTAGTATAAAATGTATAATAGACGCGAACTAAGGGCCTATTAAAAGGGGTTAGTTCTTTAAATACCTAAGGGCCGTGTATAAAAAATTAAGGGCCTATTAGATAGGGGTTGACTTTTTAAATATATATTGACTGATGCTCCTTAGCAGGCAAGATTGGTAGAGGCCTTTAGTAGGGACTAATTAAGCTCGTCTCTCTTTATAGATAATACGTCTCCTAATCTGTGATTACTAATTAGTGTTAGTATTACTTCCGGTGATATATAATGCTATTATAATAGTATAGGTGGTAACTGATTTTAATTAATGCTTATTAATTCTCCTATTTTATAGGTGGAATTTGGTGGATTACTTAAGCTCGCTTAGCTTACGTAATCAACCCCTTTTGACTCGCGTTTATAGGCAAGTTGCCGCAAATTGCCCTAGATTGCCGTTACGTGATGGCAATTTGCGGTTATATAACTGCAAGGACGCAACCTTAATCAAACAATACTATATTTTAGTAAGTAGTTAATCTACTATGTCTTTGCTACTGCAGTGGCGGGGCACCTTAAGTTTAATACTATGCCAAGTATTATAACTTTCTTATAGTAATTAAGAAACCCTAAACTAAAGCGATTATAGGACTTACTATGCCACTATACCGTAAAGGCCCTTAGTTATAGTCTTATAAATTTAATTAAAATATAAACACCTTCCTAAATCTTATAATTGAATATTTTTACATATAATACTATACTAAGGATTATAATATAGATTTCTTAGATGTAGCTTTACTATAATATAACGGCTCTACACTAATTAATTAGTCTATAAGAGATTTAGGTAGTAAAATTACTGCTAAGAGTTACTGCCTGGATCCTAGCTAATAAATACCTATAACTATAATCTTAGTAAATAGCAAAAAGTATATAGCAGTACTAAAACAATAGTAGGACAATATAAGATAATAATAGGATAATATAATATAATAGCAGGACAATGGTGGGACAATATAACATAATAGTAGGATAATGGTAGGATAATATAATATAATAGTAGAGCGATAATAGGACAATATAATATAATGGTAGGGTTATAGCAGGATAATATAATATAATAGCAGAACAATGGCAGGATAATAGTAGGATAATATAATATAATGGAAGGACAATATGGGATAATATAAGATAATATAAAAAATTAAAATATAAGATATAAAAAGAGGGAGCCCTAACGCTTCCTCTTTTTCTTACTTTTATAGCCCTAGCGCCCAATATAGTATAATATCGTCTATCTGTATAAGCGATAGTATTAAGACGGTTAGGAGTACTAGGAAATTTTATAAAGTATATTACTTTAAGTAATATACCTAAATAACTAGTCTAGCGTATAGTTTATATAATATATAACAATAATAGAGGATCTCCTATTGTTATATTACTAAGCAACGCCTTTAAAGCTACATTTTTCTAATACCTAAAGGTCTTTAGATTATTGTAAGACGCTTTATAAGAACTTATTTTAGTATAGTGGCTTAAGATTTATTAAGTCCTATAGTAGTTATATCTAACTAGTCTTTAAGAATGTAAACATTCTTAAATAAAGAACTATCCTTAATAGTTATAATTAAACTAAGATCTGTATAAGGCCTATTTATAATATATTATGGTGCTTTAATATTCTATTAAACTTAAATAAGGTGTTCTAATAACGGGAATCTATTAATAGTTAGATATCTTCTTATTTAGAAAATATTATACTTATAGCTCTCTTATTAGCTTTTATAATACTAATATAGTATAGTAACTAACTTTATAAAATCTAGTTTATTCCTTAACTATTGTCTATAATATAGATAAGTTGATATTAATCTCTTTAGGTCTTAAAGAATAAGTTAACCTCTAGAGGATTCTGTTCTAATATAGCTAATAGTCTTGCCGCTACTATTGCAAGTATATATTTTATTTGAAAATTGTTAGTCTTGGGAGTTAAAGCAACTAGAGACCTAGTAACTAGTCTTTTTAACTAATTCTAACAGATTATCTTCCCTACTCTTCTAAGTGAGAACGCCACGCAGATTACTAGCCCTTAATATAAAAATACTACTAAGCTAATATAGACCTCGCAGATATTAGGGGATAACTACTTTAGAATTATAGCATGCTTACCTGTTTATATATACTGACTCTATTACTATATCCAGATTCCAGTAAACTAAAAGGGTCTACTCTAATTTAACCTACTACCTCTCTTAATAGTTTAATTATATCTTCTCTTAAAAGATTATATTAAGAGCTTAAATACTCCTTTATTAAGCCATATAGACCTAAGATCTTGTTAACTTGTAGTGGAATATCTCCGTTTTCGCTAATAATATTCTAGCCCTTATTAGGGATATTAAGTATTTTAGTAAAAGTTAAAACCTCTAATTATGCTAACTAGGCTCTACTAGTTAAGGGCTAACTGGGCGTCTTAAAGTATTAGCAAATATAGTTATTAGTACATGTTAAGCTGCCTAGAAAGGATTTATGTATATAAAACTATAGCGCTATAGCCTAGAGGCTATATGCGCAGTATTATACATAGTATAATACAATGTATATATAAAATGTATATATAATAGGTAGTATAGTAGGTAGAGAAGCGTTTACTAATACGCTTATTTATTTCTTATAAGACATTTAACTAATTATTTTATATAATAACCAAATAATATACCCATCTACACAATTCTGTGCATTGGTCTTGGCGCATAATTAAGACGTTTTTTCTGCTGCACCTCTATCAACGCTTTTAGAATTATAGCACTAATAATAGACCTAAGCTATAATACTAAAGACACTCTTAAGCGAGATCTAGGGCTTATGAATAAACAATATAATATAATCTACTATGATGTTAAAATCAAAATGTTAACGCGTAGGGTCCTTAGATAGCCACTATACTCCCCTATAAACAAGGCATAAATACAGCAAATATTAAACAAAATCTCTAATAAATTCCTATTTGTGTTTTTAGGTTTACCTAAGAACCTATATACTAAATATATTAAACAGCTTACCTAGCGCTGTAGCTATAATATAACGCGTTAAATAAACAAAACGGCTTCTACTAGGCAAATTACAACAGGCAACCCAGTACTTCCATACTCTAATATTGCGTATTATCCACTAATTGGCATACCAAAGGTAATAAGGTAAGAGGGAATACTAAGGTTATATAAAATAATAATAATACTAATCCAGCAGGCAGCTAATAAAGAGCTAATAATTATCCTAACCTAAAAGCTAGTAACCAGCAAGAATAACGCCTTAGTATTACGATGACGAAGTATTACATACAAACACTAGATAAACAAGCATCAGATTTATAGAATTGATAGCTATATACGGCTGTCGTAGAGACTTAAGAGGATTGCTAGAGAGCTTAATAAGAATGCAGCTGCGGGCGAATCTATATAGGGGCAATTAGGGCGGACAAACTAGCTGCCAAGCGATATTAAATAAGGAAGGAAGTAAATAAACAAAGGAATCCCATAACGCCAGCTACGCGCACCACGTAGTGCATATAACGGGCAGTCCCGTAACACTAAGCTAAAATGGCCTATATCTTCGGCCGTACTAGCAGGGACGCATAGATGCATTTACATCTACAATATACCCAGGACTTAGCAGACCCTTTCCTCTCTAAAGAAGAGATAATTAACCACCTATCTTCTATTTATAAGGACCCCTTTAAAATACAAAACGCCTACCTTAATTATAAAGCCCTTAATATAAAAACAATAGAGACCTTCTTAGCCTTCTAGACCCATTTTCTATACCTAGCCAGATAAGCTTAAATCCCCCAGGAAGATTTAATGCCAGACCTCTTTAACAAGCTTACCCTAGACCTACAGCGCGCCATACTACTGGTTTATACTACTATATAGACGCTAAAGGAACTTATAGACTAGTGCCTAGCTATTAACTAGGGCCTCCACTAAATTAAGGTACGTGCTAAGCAATATAAGACTAAAAGCTCTGCCAACTCAAATATAAGTACTATAAGAATAGGCCACAGCGCCCTAGTAAGATCTACAATCCCTATAGCACCAACTATACTACCTACTGTTAACCTAGTAGCTAGCTATATAGCTAGCCCTACTACGGGTTTAGTAAATACCCAACCTATATATAGCAACCCTATAGACAAGCCCTTAGCAATTAGGGAGCCTGCTTTTTATAGCCAAAAAGACCACTTTATAAAAGACTGCCTAATGGCAGCAAAGACAAATAAGGTCCTATTAATTTAGAAGGATAGTATAAAGTTAGAAAAATAGGAACCCTAGGGCAAGACTCCTCTCTAGGGTTAAAAGGAATTAACATGTCATATATTAATCTGGGTTAGCTAATTAGTAAAAAAAGCTGCACTATCCCTTATACTTTATTCCGTAATAGATATTAAGTTTTAACCTCTACTTTGGCTGACTCTAGAGCAAATGCCTTTGCCTTAATAGATATACAGTATACTATAAAGCTGGCTAACTTTTTAAATACACCCCTTAAGGAACTGCCCAAACCAATTCCTATTTATAGGTATAATAGACAGATAGGACCACCTATTATAACTATCTTGCGGATTTACCTCCGTGTAGATAAATAAAGGTAGTATAACATTCCCTTTCTTATTATGGACCTAAGAAGCTATAATATAATCTTAAGAAGAAAATAGCTAGCCTATTTAGGCTTACAGCTCAACATACGGAGTAGACGGCTTGTCTGGCCCAAAACCCTACCCCCAACACCTTCTTTTATAAAGGAAATCAGCATTACAATGGAAAACCTTATACGGCTATAGATAGACACCATTTACTAGGCCAATGCTATATATAGGGACCAGGCCTTTAAGAAAGATATATAGCTTAATCCGCAACGGGTCCATATACTATACCACCTCTAAATAGACGGCCAGATAGATTATAAACCAGTATTTAGACCAGAGACTCCAACCCTTTATTAACTACTTTTAGGACAATTGGGCCAAACTACTACCTCTAATAGACTACGCCCAGGCTACCCTACCCTATAACTCTATAAGATTTACACCTATCTCGCTTGAAATAGGGTATTTGCCCTATATAAGCTTTAACTAAAAAAGATCAGAAGGGCCACAGACCATATATAAAAAACTATCTTATAAGGAAGCACGGCATTACGCTAAACGCTTAGAAGAGGCTTAGAAAGTAGCCTATACAAATCTAAAAAAGGCCTAGAAGTTAATAAAATAGTAGGCAAATAAGCATAGGCATAAGCCTAACTTTGCCGTAGGTAATAAGGTCTAGGTTATAACAAAAAACCAGAAGACAGAACGGCCTAGCCGTAAGCTAGACTATTAAATAGTAGGACTATATAAGGTCCTTAAGAAGAAAGGCAACTTATATAAAGTAAAGCTCCTGGATTCAATTAAGGTCCACCCTAAATTCTCACTAAATAAGCTATAAAAAGCTATAAATAACCCATTGCCTAGACAAAAAGAATAAACCACCCCTACTAATTTAAGTTAATAGCAACAATAAATAGGAAATTAAAGAAATACTAGCCTATAAACTTATAAGGGGAACGCTAAAGTATTATATTAGTTAGAAAGGATATAACCTAGACCCCACTTGGTACCCTATATAGAACTTTATAGGTAGTCCCCATAAGCTTAAAGAATTCCACAACTAATACCCTAATAAGCCCGGACCCCCAAAGTACCTTAACGAGTAGATGGAGTGCTAGTATAGCGAAGACGATAAGCTGCCTATCAAGCATAAATATAAGAATACCCCACGGACGTAATACGGGCATATAAAGCCTGAGGGCAGGCTTTTTCGGAAGGGGGGGTAATGTTACGGCGCTGGTGGAAAACGGTGGATTGTGGCGGACAGTCGCAGACAGTTACACACAGTTGTAGTCACGTGACTCAAGGGCCGCATAAAACCTCGAGCGGCACTGCTATTCTTCTCCTTTCCTTTCTCTAGCTTTAAATCCTCGTTTATAGACAATCCAATCGTATAGGTTTGCGCGTCCCTCTTGCCGTGCTCGTGCCTCGATTGACTAAGTCGCTAACATATAACGTCTTAGCCACCCAGTCGAGCCAGCCACCTGGTCGAGCCACCTGTCGATCGCGATTCAAATCACCTCCTTTTCGATGCGTACTACCTTTTCCTACACCACAACCATGGGCTCAATGGCCACCGAATCGCTTGATCTTGATTAAGACGCTCAAATGGTACTTGCGATTTCGCATCTACAAGCCAACCCCGACCAATCTATTCGTCAAATTGCCCGAACTTTTGGCTTACCGCGATCAACTCTTAACCACCATTTAAACGGCCGCCAATTAAGTCAAGAGTTTTCGCAAACTTAGCAAAAGCTCTTAGTTATTAAGGAGGACTCTCTAATTAAATGGATTAATATAATGGCAAGCTAGGGGTGGCTACTAAGAGTATAACACCTTAAGTCTATGGCCAAAGATATTTTTAAATTAAGAGGGAGTCCTACTAAGCTTAGCCAATATTAGTATAAGAACTTCCTTTATTACCACTTAGAACTTAAAACTAGATTTACTAGAGGCCTTAATTAAAAAAGAAAGGATACTAAGGATCCTAAAACTGTTTAAGAATGGTTTAATTTATATATAGCCACGGTTGCAAAGTATGGAGTCTCTACAGAAGATTAATATAATATGGATAAGAAAGGAACTGCCTTAGGAGTTAGTAATAAGGTTAAGGTGTTAGTTCCTTAATTACAGGCCTAAGCCTTTACTGCAGAGCTAGGTAATTACGAGTGGGTATCCTTAATTAAATGTGTATTAGGAGGTTGATATTAATTGCCTTCTTATATTATCTTTAAGGGCAAGTAAGTACAACAAGCTTAGATAACCGCACGTTTTAATCCTAAGACGGTAATTTAAGTAAGCAATTCAGGCTAGACTAATTCGGATATAGCTCTTAACTAGTTAAATTACTTTAACTTATATACTAAGCCACAACTTTAAGGAATCTATCACTTGTTAATTCTTAATGGCCATAAAAGCCACGTCTTAATACCATTTATTAAGTATTGCGAGGCTTATAAGATCGTGCCTCTCTGCCTTCCTCCTCATTTAACGCATATACTACAGCCTTTAGATGTTAGTATATTCGGCCCTCTCTTATAAGCTTATAAAAAGCGCCTTAATAATACTGCGCTATACGGAGCCTTAGCTATTTTAAAGTAAGAGTTCTTAGAGATCTACCAAGCTATACGCAGTTAAGCTATATCGTTAACCAATATAGCAAGTGTATGGCGGGCAACAGGCCTTATTCCTTATAATCCTTCTGCTGTTCTATTAAAGATTCAACCAAAAACTCCTCCATTTGCAAGCCTTATAAATAAGGATGGTATTTAAATTAATATTCCTATATCGCCTTCCGTTGGAGAAAAAATTAATAAAGTTATTAATTTGGTTATACAAGGTGCTACACCCTTACGCTCTAAAGCTTTGCTTGATTTACAGCAAATTGCCTTAAGAACTCTTGCTGATAAAACTGTACTTTAGCGTATGAATATGGAGCTTATTGAGAAGCAGAAGAGGCAGCGTGGAGCACAGGGCAAGACGTCATATAGTAAGGCACGAGTTCTATTAGTAAGGGAGGCTCTACAAAAGAACCAAGAGCGGGAGCAAAAGGAGCAGGTAGAGGCCGCTCAAAAGGAACGCCGTATGGCTCTACGAGGTGTTATAGGCTTCGCGAAGAAGGTGTGGAAGGAACTACCAATGCAGGACGATCTTTTTGTATAATATTAATATAATTTGACAAATTTGGGTGAGAGTCTGTGCATACGAGAGCTCTGCTCTAGGGGTGGCTTGACCGGGTGGCTGGCTCGACTGGGTGGCTAAGACGTTACCTAAACTTAAATCAAAAGTCGAAATGGACTACTCCCTATTAGCCCGGATTGATACTATAGTACGCTATATAATTGCATCTCTATTTTATTTTAAATTGGACTCTCTCCTAGAGAGATATAATGGCAGAATCCGCACTTTTATAGGGCGTAGTCCGCAGGGTGACCTTCCTAGATACAAAATCCATCAACACTGGCGACAACATAGAAGCGATTAGCGCCTTCAGGCGACATATAATTTTCCGCCCTTAGCTTAAATTCCAATTTTGTAATTTTAATTCTCCTATACCTTCCAACCGCTTATTCCACGATTTTCTATTCGATTCGCATAATCCCTGCGAGCCATATGCGTCTATAGACTCTTAAGGGCCTAAAAATGGGACCCCCCATTATTCCCGCCTAAGGACTTAGCCAGAGGTGGAAAAACAAAAATTAGTTGGTGGCATTAGAGGAATTTGTCATGTTTAAAGAGATTATTATCCCTTACCTGGCCTTGTACGGCTGCTTTCCTCTCACCCAGTCTTTGGTTTACCTCGTTTTCTTTCCTTCGTCAACTAGCTATGGATGACTATGTGATTCTTGAATCTGTTTGATCATCATATCCTGGATGTTTTTCTAGGTTACAGTACCATATAGTCCTATGATGCCGACTTTCGTACTCATACCATTCGTCTCTGCTGTAAAATAAACGATTCCCCAGGTCACAATCCTGGAATGTGCACACGTAAGGCTGAAGATCATGGAATACGTGCTTCCTGAAAGATAGTGAATAGACAGATATATAGACGCCCCGTTTATTAAAGCTTTACTTACTTCCACTTATGTTCACTTGTTATATGTGTCGTTATCAAGCAGTATGGACATTTGAAAGAAATTTTCAATGTCGTGGTACGGCCTCTGAGGGCGGATTATGAGTATGCTACCCCAGGGAGGAAGCGACCATGATTAAGCCTTGTTCTATTGTTGTCAGATAATCTGTATTCTCTGAAGGCGTGGGTCACGTGCACGAGTCACGTGCACGGAGCCCGTGCACTGTAAAGTCTCTTCGTAGCTTAAAGCCCTAGGGGCTCATCAGAAGCATCAATCAACGATCAAGTCAAGATCATCAATCAATCAACCCATTTCATCAATGAACTGCTCTATACGAACTTTGTGACAATTGTTGGACTTCGGGTGTTAAATTTACGTATGAAACACCCAGCGTGCTTGTGCTGTCAGATAAATTGGTTGAGTCGAAATTAAATGAGGTGCATATTGTGACTTCAATAACATGCAAGAGAGGTATAAAATCGTTATCCATACATGAAAGCCCGTCCGTTCGCACATAATAGATACTGTGCTTTATACACCTACAGCCTTTAGGAAAGTAGTCAATCCACGCTATCATACATCAATGGAGTGCTCTACGAAATAGCCTTGACATCTAGTGAATCAAAATGACTTCCTGCTTTATGCCATCTCTCTTCAAAAACTTGTTAGGCATTTTCCCAGCACCGATGCGCTCGTAGATTCCAGCCTCAGGATTCCCCTTCGGACTTATGACAAGCACATATTGAGTGACTAGATCGTTCTGTCTGCCCAATGTCCCTATGACCACAATCTTCTTCACGCGCTGTTCTGCTTCTTCCGGAATGTCGTACGTAATCTCCATCTTGTCAAAAAGCTCACTGGCATCCGCCACGAGCTCGAACACCGGGGCTCTTATCCACAAATTGTCGGTGGCATGCAGCCAGGATGTCGTTTCAGTGCCGGTGAAATTGATATGCAACGCATCATTCCACCTGACACTACCCTTCGGTGGTTCTACGAAGGAGATGCCCCCATGATAAGCCATCCAAGACCATGATGGAGGTGCGTTCATCCCAGATCTTCCGCTTGCTGCAGCGCCAGCACCGTCAAATGTCGTCGGATCGAAGGTAATGCGTTTGAGCGTGGTGATATCTTCGTCCACTGCTCTGGTCCAGAGAAGCCAACGGTGACTCCGATGTTCGAACACGCCGGCACCACTGCCTCCATTGCCATGGTTCTTCGCAAAGGCTTTTGTGAGTCTTTGCTCTAGACCGGAGATGGCGACAGGCCTGTCCGTGCATTGACTGAACGAGAGGCGTGAGTAGTGCTGGTAGAGGCGCGTAAACAAATACAGCTTGGCACCAATGTTTCCTTCCGCAGCATACGTGGGGAAGTCACAATCGCCTAGAAAGGCAGCCTCCGTGCTGTTGTATGGTTAGTCAGATTTCTAAGAGTATATGGACATCATCCAGACCTTTTCAATTTGCTAAGCGTTTCACACCTGATGCTGTGTCCACACTCAAAATACGTCTGGTTGTTCGTAAAGTAAATGGTTCGACGTGCTAAGGCGCGTTCCTGCAGTACCCACCCTCGCCGACTCAAAGGACTATCAATGACATCGCGCTGAAAGTCATCCACCACTTCCGATATATAGTAGTGGGAATTCGCCTCTGGGTCGTGCCTGTCTACGGGTAGTCGAACGACTGAGCGCTCTCCACGCTCATTCAGGAAGCCTGTCCACATGCCATCTGCACTGCTGGCCGCGATCACGCAATAAGCAGAGCTGTAAATATCCTGCATGAATGGTGCTTCCTCAATAAAGTCGCCTTGGTCGTCGCCTTCATTGTCGCCTTCCTTTTGTAACACGCACAGAGAGTCGATCCAGAGATACTTGATCCCCAGCGATCTAGTGACGGCAAGAGCGTCACGAAAATTCGCTGGCAGAGCGGAGTCCATGATCTTCTTCTGCAGCTGAGAGAGCTTGGCCTTCGTAGATTTGAAGTGCTGCCGGTTTTCGTGGTTCTTAACGGGCGTGCCCCAAGGATGGGAGAGGGCGATATATTTCAAATTAGCCCTTTGCTGAGGCGTGAGATCTTTTGTTTCCACGATCTTGCAACTCGGCGATATGCCGCCCCTGCCGACGGCAATTAACCTCCGCGGACAATAGCTTTTGACGCCTGGTGGTACACATTTATGTTCGCGATCGCAATCCTTAAGCCAGGCGTTCAAAATTCCCACATGGATTTGGTCGCCTGCCCCCGGTATCTTAGGCAGGCCGAGTGGATATTGTATATCTGGCTGCGGGCCCTCGAATGACGGATCTAGGCTTGGGGTCAGTCTGTATGCTCGTGGCCAAATTCTAGACTGTCAAACATAATTACCATAATAGCAACAGACACGTAAAGCAGCAGATTCTCGCCCATTCAAGAGCAATCTCCCTGCTCCTTGTTTGAGGGTAATAGGATCGCCAAACCCAAGTCCCACAGCTTGTGCTTTCCTGAGTATCATGCCGCATAGCTCGCAGTCATGCTCAGCGCTGAGCGCAAAATCCGATACTGTTCGAATTGGGAACAATTCCAGCTGACTAAGATCTAGAGTGGAGCAGACGCCGCAAGTCTGGGCAGAAATGCCAAAGTATTCATGGCGATCATCGGCATCAGTCAAGACTTGGTTGAGTGTATCCTCCGAGAATATGTCGTCCACGATGAGCTCCCATCGGCTGTTCATATTATGACTATATGTGTTGTTGCGCCGAAGCGTCGTGGCAGAAGGGCCGTTGACACTACGCGGAAGCTGCAGGAAGTTCGGTCGAGCTTCGTCCTCTGCATGCGGAGTAATCTGCGCCATTGCCGCCAAGCCAAAAGGTGGGGGCTTGATATTTGTTCGATCCGGTTCCGTGCCTAGCTTCGAGATTAGCCTTCGCGCGCTATGGTCAAGCATGAGGTAAATATCCGCGTCTCCAAGTTATGAAGTAGCCTGTACAGGAACTTGGTGAGAGGCAGCAAACATTTTACTCATGTGACTCGCCTCGCGTCATGTGGTACGCACATAGATAGGACTCATTCTGTTTCCCCTCATCTAGAAACCTTTGAAGTTCAGACTTCAACATTTCGGCATTGATTCGGTCGCCTTTCTCTGGTTGATCAGTATTTTCTGGCAACTTAACCACAAGCATCTTGTCTTTGATTAGCATCAAGAGATCACACATTGCCGTACGCTTGCCACCCGAACACTCGGGATCCTCTTCAAGAATATGTCTCATCCACATCGTTGCAATTTCGCTAACTTTGGCGCCTGACCGTCCTTTTCTTGTCCAAAATGGTGTTCCTTGAGGGGCTGCGACTTCAGTTGTGGCAATAAACTTATGCAGCTCTGTCTCGCCATAGAGCACCCATAAGAGCAGCTCGAGGAAGACGCAACCCAGGGACCAGATATCGTAGAGCCGTGACATTGATTGATCGCCTTGACCGATAAAGACATCGGGAGGTTCATACTTCTTCGTATGCCACTTGTCGATTTCAATGACTTTCCTTTTCCTGGTCACTTCCTTGTGAAGCTTGGCTCTGCCCAGATCTGCCAACTTCAAAGTACCGAGCCATGAGCCACCATCTTTGAAGCGGAGTATATTGTCCGGTTTGATATCACCATGTCGCCAATTTTCGAAGCCTGCATTCTCTTTATGTGCAACCGGGTTTCCGGCCTCATCTTGGATGTTTACTTGAATGCCATTATCCTCTTCTGGAGGAATCTCAACGCGAAAAGTCGGAACAGTTTGTTCGAAGCCCACACGACGTCCCCTTCGTTCCTCGTTGCCGTCTGTTGCGCCGTACTGGACATCTTTGACGCTCGTACGGCTTACTGAGGAACCACGACGACTACGACTGCCACCAGGTGATCTGGCTCGCTTCGTATTATGCATGCGGTGAAGGGCATCAGTGAGACCAAATAGTTGATTTAGCAGCTCTTTCACGTTGGATCTACTGATTTGCGGTTCGGGGTTATCTTTCCAGAAATCTTGGAGGCTTCCCCCATTCGCCCACTCTAGAAGTAAGTGGTACCTTCCACCTTGCGCGAATGCCGCGAATCCTTTGATAATATGTTTGTTTTCGAGTTTGTTCAAAGCCTTGTGCGCCTCGGACTCTCTCCCCCATTCTTGTTTAATGTCGTAGTCTTTCTCGGGCAAAATCTTCAAAGTCTTGATCGCCACGCTCAGCGTTTTCTGTCCGGCAGCTATGTCCGATCCCAATGGAGATGCATTCTCGCCCATTTGTTTCATGAACTCGCTGTTCAATTTCAGGTAATCCATGAGCATCCGAGCCTCTTGCACTTCGCTGAAGTTTCCCACTTTATCCCTGGCTTGTTTGGCAACAACGAGAGGAAGTACACGATTATCTTCGATATTAGCGTACTGGAAGATTTCAGTGTCGAACCTCTGCAAACTGAAGGACCATTGCTTGGTATAGAAGTCCTTAAAGCGGCTCCGACCCCAGCAGACGTGATGGAAGGCATCAAGTGGCTCTTTGTGTTGACATAGGCGCCCAGAGACCGTAATATGATTGCCTCTATTGCAGTGGTGACAGTAATCCTCCTCGCTCTCCCAGTCATGATTGCATAGATTGGTAGACTTGAGAGGGCCTGTTGCGGTCAAGTTTGCGACTGGAATGCATTCGTCGGTGAAATCATGACTGTGAAACGCCTGCATCGCAAGCAGTCCCTTTTCTGCGTTTTCAACTGCGAGTAATGTAATCAGAAACGTCCTTGGCGCTTTTGTAACAATGAATTGAACCAAAGGGTCTGAAGCGTCAGGCAATGCTTTCTTGATCCTGTCGTCAATGAGGATTGAGTTGAGATCAGAATCTGGTATGTAATTCTGTTTCGTATCCAGGCCAATGATATTTTTATCCATCTTGGCGTTTACTTCATCTTTCAGTTTGTCATATTCGGAGCGTTGTAAGTTCGTGTTCTGTCGTATGGGCACTGTTGTTATAGGAAGACTATCCCCTCCTTCAATTGGTGCGTCGTTTTGGTCAGCTGCTGGCAAAGCGAGGCGTTCTGCTTGGGGCTGAGCGTCCTGAGCCTCCACGTCGTCGTGCTCGATTATAAAATTTGGGTTGCCATTGTCATCGCTTTGTTCAGCTTGGCCACTCAAGCGCTGGGCCTCGGCGCTGCGACCATTTGTGTTGGATCCCGCATGTGTGTTGAGGCCCGGTTTGTTAGGCTGTCGCGAGCTTGATCGCCCAAACGTGGCGAACACTTTATTAATGTTCTTGTACTTTTTGGCAACGCTAGTAAACTTGTCGCGTGCACGTTGGGAAGTCATAGCCGCTGAAGTGCCGTGGGAATAAATTTACGGGGTGAAATGCGTGAAGATATACAGAAGAGGAGAGCACGACCTTATTTTTGGCTCGGCAGAGGAGATCTACCTTAATGTCGCAAACCAGGACCACGACGAGGCGGGAGGCCGTCTCTGGCTGTCCGTCTCTCGCAAAGCCTTCTAGAGGTGTGATGACCAACCAGGTGGGCTCGTTCGCGCCAAATGGGCGGAGAAAAGCGCTTGGTCGGTCAAATCCGTTGCCTCTTCATGATGCTAGATAACTTGCAGAAGAGGCTGCAGGACACTATTGCCTGATTGAAATGCGAGCTGGAACCTTGGTTGCGCTCAATTTCACCCGGACGTTGCGGCTCAAAATGACCAGGTCAAGCAGAGCTCCTGGATTTTGAGAATGAACTTACTCATTGCGCTGAGTTATTGCGATCATTCTCTTGCCTGTTTATACGCGCAAATCTTTCGTGAGAAAAATGATCGCAGATCGGAAATGAAATATGTCAGGGCTGGATACTGGAGGTGTGGTGGCGATGTTGACAAGGCCGCATTTTGGCTGTGTATCCCACAAGACGCGTTCAGCCTTTCGAGGGAAGAATCGACACAAGAAACAGGCGATATAATTAGCATGGAAATCGAATGGGAAATCAAGTGTTTCGCAGGATGCACGGCAAGGCAGCGCGCCAGCCGATCATGCACGAAGGAAGCCGGGACCCAGAAACTCCGAGGAGTTCATACCTTGTAGGATGGTCTCTATGTTGAAAGGTGAGCAGCCGTGAGTGGATTAGAATAAAAGAGGACTACAAAAGATTTCTTCAGTCAATAAAGGAGATCTGGATGATATTGTTGTTATGCAGTAGCAATTGGTGGAGCACAAAACGGGCCGATTTTGCCGTGCAGCCTTTTGGGCTTATAGTGGTCCGCAAAAAACTCGGCGTGGTCTAAAAGTTTAACGTGGTCTAAACTTGCGGGGTGCAGCTGAGCGTGGTCCGGAAAAAGTTGAACGTGGTCGCCGATGGGGGTCGGCGAAAGCTCGGGGTGCAGCTGAGCGTGGTCACGGAAAAGTTGAACGTGGTCACCGATGGGGTCGGCAAAAGTTAAGCGTGGTTACCGATGGAACCGCCGGCAAAAGGTCGGCGTGGTTACACTTTTGCCTATACAGAATACGTATTGGTAGCCACATTTAACTTAAGCGACTATATGCACCGAATATGCGGTGCATATACTCAGCATATACACGTATACAGCTGCAAGATTATATAGTAAATGAATACCGGTATGAAGGGTGTGTTGCGGTAGTGAAATGGCTTGTTCGTGGAGCATATACGCTGCATATACTAAGCTTATACATATATAGTGCAGCCTATCTTTCTATAAAACGGTGTTTATATATACGTTGCATATATAAAGCATATACTAAGCACATATAGATACCTAGTGTAGCCTATCTTATATAGAACTAGAAGAGTATATAGGTTAAGTATATGCTAAGTATATACTAAGCATATGCAACATATATATATAGCCTATACTAATATTATAAGAGTATATTAGATCCCATAATAGTTATAATAGATTTGTAAGCACTATCTATCTTTTTAGCTATTTGGCAACGTAGAGCAAGATACGTTATATATACCCCATAGATGCCTTATATACGCCCCGCATATGCCCCATAAATGCTTAGTATATGCCCTATAACGTCTTAGCCACCTAGATGTCACAAAGTTCGTATAGAGCAGTTCATTAATAAAGTGGGTTAATTTATTAATGATCTTCTTAATCATTAATTGTGACGTGTTTAGGGGCCCTAGGGCTTTAAGCTATAAAGAGATTTTACAATGCACATACTCCATGTATGTAACTTGTATACGTAACCCACACCTTTTAAGAATACAGATTATCTAATATACCCCCTTAGCTTTAAGCTCTTTAAGGTCAAAGCTAACCACCTTCTCATATCCGTTAATAAGTTAATTAAACTATAATCTTATTTAAATCCTTCCGTCTCACTCTAATATTATCCCTTAGGTCCTCTAATTACTTCTCCTTAGCTAGCCGTTCCTTAATATCTACTATTCTGATTATATTAACAAAGCTTTAAAACCTCTACTTAGGCAGGGTGTTACGGCGCTAGTACGCGTCACCTAGTTAGGGGTTTGCTTACGCCTTGGCGCGTGTACATAGACGTGTCCGTTCCACGACCTTCTTCTTCTCCTCAGTTTTAATATCCTCGTCGATAGACAATCCAATTGTATAGGCTTGCATACGTTCTTTACGGCGCTCGTGCCTTGATTGACTGCGTCGCTGTAACATTATATCAAAACTCCCCATTTTATATAAAGGCTTAGGCTCATGGTTCATTAAATTATTGTTATTATTTATCATTATCGAATCATCGCTCAAAGCATCATTAAAGTCCTATAGTTGTATAGGCACCCCTCATAGACTCATTGGTTTATTGGTTTATTGATTCTCCAATTCAACACCCTATAGCTTACCTCATAGGCCTCTTATCGGAACCACCCTACTCCGACCTTTTGTTAATTTTATTTTTCTATTTTCCTATTTCTTTCTTACCTTTGTTATGGACCCTCAACTACAGCAGGTCATCAGCGCTGTATAGGCCAACCTTCAGCTAATATTCGACCGTCTGTAAAACGACATCAATTAGCTACGGGTCAAGAACCAGCAACTATGCGCAGAGCTGCTTCAACTTCGCTCTACCACTACTACTCCTACCTTATATAGGAAGCCACGGCTCCCAGATCCTACGAAGTTTGACGGCAAGCAATACAAGTTTAAGGTCTAGTTGCCAGAAATTAAGGCAAAGCTTTAAGTAGACGGAGAAGCTATTAGGGACAGTATAGCACAGTTCTACTACGTGTACAGCAATCTCAAATCCTCAGTACAAGCGATAGTTCTCCCTCAGCTATTACACGCAGAAAAGCAGAAGAGCTGGAACTATTAGACAATTCTAGAACAGCTAAAGAGGGTCAACAACAACCCTAATGTAGTACAAGAAGCAGAGGACGCTCTTTAGACAATTAAGCAGGGAGATCAACCTCTCCTAGGCTATATAGCCAAGTTTGAGCGCCTGCTATATAAAGTAATGGGTTAAGGTTGGGCAGATGCGAATAAAATCATCACCTTTTAATCTAGGCTGTCTCCAGTCCTTTATAAAGCCCTTTTACATCAGCTTAACCTGCCAACTACCTACTCAGCTTTTATCTCAGTAGTTTAGCAACTCTCTTACCGCCAGGGTTCATACGGAGCTAGTTAACTAACCTCCTACTAAAGTTCAAATAAGGATCAGATGGATCTCTTGGCAGTCAATATTTATGCCCTTACAACTACCTCTTAGCGAGCTCAATCAACCTCCCCTGTAAGAAGAAAAGAGTGGCGAATCTTGGGTAGATGTGTTCGCTGCGGATCCTCCAACTATTAGATTAACCGCTATCCGCTAGCACCTATAAGAAATCGGTCAACCTCCCCTAGGGCCCATCAAAGGTTTACTCCATAGGAAGAGAGCGTTAACGAGGTTATATTGGACGCGGAGTCGGAAGATAGCTTTAAAGACCGCTAGGAGGACAGGCCTCTTTCTCCTTAGTATAGCCAACTGTACCTAGAGAACAAAGCTTGAGGGCAAGCTTTTTTGAAGGGGGGGGTAATGTTACGGCGCTGGTACGCGTCACCTAGTCAGGGGTTCGCTTACGCCTTGGCGCGTGTACATAGACGTGTCCGTTCCACGACCTTCTTCTCGGATGGTAACCGTCCAGGCGCGGACGGTCGGGGCGCCAAGCCCGAAACGGCCTAGCATACGCGAGGTCTTGGCGCCTAAGATAACTTCACTCTTAATTGACCACGTCGACCTTTAACGCCCTATTGCTTAATTAATAAGCGAGTATCCAGTAAGCTAGAGCTTTATATTAGCTATATATGTTATATACTAACTTATATACTAGATTTTCAATCCAACTACTTTTATAGAGCATCCAACATGCCTCCTAGGTAAGTGATTTTTCAAGTTATATAATTTTTATGTATTTTCAGAAAAAAAAGGCCTCTAGAACTATATTTTTGAATTTATAGAGATCTATTTTTTCTTTTCTTGGTTTTATATCATACCGCTCACTAGTTTCTTGGTTATTTTAATATATTGGCTTTAAATTAACAATTTAAAATTTTAAAAATTTTCAGGAAATTCGGTTCTCGGTTTTATGTTATACCGCTTACCAATTTCTCGCTTATTCTAATATATTGGCTTTAAATTAACGTTTTAAAATTTTAAAAATTTTTAGGAAATTTATTTCTTAGTTTTCTACCCTAGTAATTACTTAATTATTGGATTTTCTAATATCCTAGGCTTCCTTTCTTGCTAGGAAGAATTATTTAATATACAGCCTATTGCTTTATTTACTAATATTTTTTCTCTTTATTTTTTATTTTTTCTTGTTTTTTCCAAGAATTATTTTAAATTTTGGGTATTAGATCTGCCAGTACTGCTACAATTACTACTGCCAAAAAGGCAGTATACAAAAAAAGATAGTTGTTAGGAAAGCCCTTAAAGGTATGTTTTTTTCTTGGTAGCTCTAAGAATATGCTAATTCTATCTAGGAGCAACAAGATAAAGATCTTAAGGAGAAGTTAAGGTAAGAAATATTGTATTTTTTCTTGGTTTTTCTAACATTTTAGGGCTGGCTTCTAGGGGTATAAGGATGTAGATCCCAGATGCTATACCTACCGCGTCCAGAATACAGTAAGTTTTTCTCTATTTTTTAGACAAAAAATAACTAATTTAATATTTTTTAGCGTATGCCTAAAAAGGCGATTAATAGTACTAAGGAATGTAATATACTTCCTTATAGCTATAACTACGAAGTATATTATCAAAAATTCCAATAATAGTAATATAATTTCTTACTTTACCTAGGAATCTATTCTGGAGCTCTAGTGCGCGAAGAAAGGGCTTTAGGAGGTAAGAAATCTAGTTTATTTCTTATATATTTTAATAAAACTAACTGTTTTTAGGGAAATTCTAACCTTAACAAAAATAAGAGAATGCCTAAGGCCTTTAGCAGACATAGATCTTACCTTCTTTCCTTTTTTAAGATTCTTTTTAGTACTTTCTCAGTTAATAAGGTATTTAATTCTTGTTTTTTTTAATATTTTTTATTTTTTAAGTAAAATTAACTAACTTCTTGGATTTTCTGATAAGATGCTTAACATTAACGGTGCACGCGTTGCTGCCTTAAAGAAGGTTTTAAAAATTAAGTCCAAGGGTAGTCTTTAACTGGGTACGTAAAATAGCTTATTTTTCTTAGAATTTACTAATAAATCTTGCTAGCTCCTTATAAACTTCCAGAAGATTCTGATTCTGATTAGTGGCTGGATATTTTTAGTTTTACCAAGAATATAGGGTTTTTTTGTTATTTTGCTTAATTATATGTTACCTTGGTTTATTTAAGGAGAACATCTTAGATTTTCCAAGATTTCTAGAGGATTTTCCTATATAATCTCCAAAATAGAGTTTCTTTCTTTGGCGTTAGAGGTTATCGAGAATTTTAATACCCCCTTTTATTTTCTTAGATATTCCAATAAACCTCT
>Ga0307507_10003328_pt1 | contig 31489 bp, 12 predicted proteins | sample 7_EM_MG_FD_207223 | JGI IMG/M metagenome (GOLD analysis project Ga0307507, IMG submission 207223) | Populus trichocarpa ectomycorrhiza microbial communities from riparian zone in the Pacific Northwest, United States - 7_EM | ecosystem: Host-associated > Plants > Roots > Unclassified | place... | reverse complement strand
TTAAATTATTAAAATTTATTATTAAGTGGTTGTTAAGATATTAAAGTGTGATTTTTCCATTTTTTGGTGTGTTTTTGAAGTGATCAGCTTACCCGTTTGACCAGCTCACCCGTGAAATACGTTATAAGATATATTCTACTAAAATAGCAAGCTAATAATTATATACTTTTAAAAAGGCCAGGTAGAAATACTCTTAACATTAAAAACGTTTAAAATTAATATATCTTTTAAACGGGTTAGTACAGCTAGGTTAGATAAGGTTGTAATTACCATAAATATCCCTAGAATTAATAAAGGTACTATATAACCTAGTTATATTATAGTTATATTACAGTTATATCTTTATTCTAATAAGGCTATAGTTATTATACTAATAAGAGTTTTTATAAACCAAGCTATGGGTTAATCAGTAGAAATATATTAACAACTTTTCCATACTATATTCCGCTTATATAAGAATTACGGCTATCTAACTTATTAGAGTTATATTTATAAATATAGATTTTATATAGCTCTTATAGATATAGATAGGGCGCAGGCAAAAGGTATTTTATAATATATATATATTAAAGATATTACTAAAATATATTAGGGCTTGGCCTTTACCTAGCAGATATTAACCCTTTACAGACCTAGCAGGGCCATATAAAGTCTATAATTATATATTACCAAATCCACATTCTTTACGGTATTTGTTAGGTTATTAGAGCCGGAAATATAGGCTAAGATAGTATTGGGTAGTATATGGCTTTAATTATAGAGGCTATAAGCCACAAGTAATACTATAAAATTTTAGACGTAATTAAAAGTATAGAGATATTATATCCCTAATTTATCTATATTATATCCACATTCTAACATTCGCGGTTATAGAAAAGTATAGCAATAACCATAAAATTATAAACTGGTGTTAATATAAGCGATATATATATATTACATCTGGAATAAATCCGTATTGTAGTAAAATAGATAATAATATATTCTCTATAATTGTAAAGAATACAAACGCCGTTAAATGCTCCTATTTTTAAGCAAATAATCTAGGGTATTAATTAAGCCTTCTTGCCGCTATTTTAATGTTTATATATCTGTTATATCCATTATATAGTATTATAATAACAGATTTAGTAGGCAGAGAATTAATATTTTTAATTATAAAGTATAAAAGGCATATAATTAGTATAGAATTTTATATATATTACAAACTACATCTATTGCTAAAAGAATAGCTCTTATAGAGAAGCGTAAATATATGGCTTTATTATGGCTCTAACATAGATATATCGCTAATATAATCTGCTATAGTTTAACAAGGTTTAAAAGAGCTAGAAAAATTAAGAAAACAGGCCTATACTAGCAAAGAAAAAGCTAATGCTATATCTATAAGTATTAAAGAGGATAAAGATTTTAATTTTAATAATATTATATTAGATATATTATCTTCTAGAACTAATATACGCCTATAGTCGCAATTAAGAAGTTCACAAGGCGTATAATTAAAATCTCACTTATAATCTATTACCTCTATTCGCTCCGGTATATTATATTCTAGATTTTACTAAGTTCTATAAAGCTAATATCTTTTAGTCTCCTCTATTACAACATTAAATAATAGCTAGGTTTTACTCTCTCCTAGACCTATTTTACCATTAAGTAAGATTATCTAGATATATCCTTAATATATCTAGCTTATAAGCTAACTATATTTAGGATATAAGAGTAGCTTATAGTCTTTACTTCATATAACAGTTACTTAACAAGCTTAATTCTTATAATAGTTAACGCTATAGCAATCCCAATTAAATGTTCGTAAATAAGAGGCTAGGGTTTTATATATAGAAGCTAAAGTAAAGGCAATTAAACTACAAAATTAAAAGCTAGAGTTAGAGCTAAGAAAATTAGAACAAGAACTTAGTTAATATAAATTTTTATATTTACAAGCATAAGGAGCAGAGGTTATATTAAGGTTATTACCTAAATATAAGGACATTGCAATGTCTAAGAAAGCCTAACCCATATACTCCGCGCTATACTCCATACCCGCGCTTAATGCTTTAGTGTCTATAATAGAACTAGGATAGAACTAGGATACATCTAAGATATATAAACGCTATAACCTATTTAACCCACATAGCGTAGTCCTCTTTAGTATTAAATGTCTCCCTATTATTAAAGTTATCTGTAACCCCTAGCAGCGTTGTCCCGGGTAAAACAAAGTTCTATTTACAGTTAGATTATAAATATATTAGTAATATAATTAAAGACTATAAGTATACCTTATTAAACCATATATATATAGCCCAGTTAGATAAGTATGCTATTTACATTAGATCTAAGATATATTAGAAATATAACTAACAAACCTACTCTTACTATTGGTCCTACACAAAGAACACTTCTACTTATTAGACTTGCCAATAACCTTAAACATTGCGGTGCGGTCAGGCTATATTAAGGTTAGATTATAGTTATATAGTAATTAGAACTGCCTAAACTTGCCTTGCCTTTAGGTATTAATAGAATTCTAAAATAGAATATAATACACATCTACTTAACTAGCTCCTCTATATATTCTAGTTAGATCCATAATATAATAAGATTATAAATAATAATATACCTAGATCTACTAAAGTTACTTTACGTTTTCCACAACCTTTAGCCGTTAAGGGTGCATTTTTGGCTAGGGGCGCTAAAATATATTAGCAATATATCCTAGATAAAAGAACAATAGTTTATACCATTATAATATATTCTAGCCTTTTTTACTGCTTTACTAATAGGGTATATAACCTATAGTTCCTTTTCCATATAAATAACTCTATAAAGTGTCTTCTAAGCTGCTAAAATAGGTTAGATCTGGGGTATAATATAGATATATAGACAACTATACTATCCAAATTATCTAATTCTAGCTCTTTTCAACCTCCGGGCTTTATACTTCTAATTATATAGCCTACACCTTTCTTTATTTTAAGATTAGAAAAAGGTTATAATATAGATGCAATATGGATATATCTAGGATCTTACTAGGAAATGCAACTTAATATACTTAATTAATCCTCTATAACCATTTGCGAATTTTTTTTCCCAAGCGCAAATAATGTGCTTGGCATTTAGATCCTATTATAGTTAGATCTAGGATATAATAAAGATATATAGCACTTATAACTTACAGTCTTCCTAATAGCACAATCCTATCTATAGAAAATCTCCTTTAGAATATAGACAAGGAAATATTCGCCGTGGGGCTATATTTAGGTTATATCTTAGATATAAGCTAAATATATACTAGATATTACCTTAATATAAAAGAATAGAACCTACCCTAGGCGCTTATTAAGTCCAAGGTACTATGCCTTAGTGTATTAGCTAGGGGCACCAGAAATACACCCCTTTATAATATTTAGCCAAGGAGCAGTATTATAAGTGCTAGAACCCTTACCCTTACTACCATCTAAATCTAGATTAGAATATGGCCTAGAAGCTACTACCCTATTCGCTAAAGTACCATATATAGCTATTATAGTGGCATTTAGATCTTAAATAGAGCTGCTAGGGCTATTAAGGACTTTATTAATAATCTATTAAGGTTAGATTATAGATATAATGTGGTTTTATCTGAAATATAACTTATATTGTATAATTACAGCACCTGTTGTACTAACCACGTGCTTACGCGTTTGATACACCAAGTACGCGTTTACGCGTTCGGTATACCCACTCGCTTATGCGTCTAGTGCACTCCTAAAACACTAGCTAGTTAGGGGGGAGGTGCGTTAGTATATAGACCATATAGCCCACCTTAATAGAACTGATAGTCACCACCGTCTAAATGAGTATATAATACTATACGTATTTCGTGCCCCTAGACACGACTCACTTATACCATTAAATTGGTACCAACACTAATTAGTAAGCGCGTATAGATTAGGAGATACGCACTTGCTTAAAAGACGTCCAACGCTCCACCTTGTAAGCCCCTATTTTAGTTAAAGAGAATTAAAGTACTTTAGATTTGGAAGACGTCTAACGCTCTACCTTACCTAGAATTACCTTAAATCTACCCTGGTTTTAGAAGACGTTTACGCTCTACCTTAATTAGAGATATTGACCACTATACCAGTAGTTAATGTGACCATATTAAGAACACGATCACACTAAGAACACGACCACTATACCCTACTAAAATACCCCGGCCTCCTCTCTGACCCCTTATGGAGACCCCTTACCCTTTTACAAACCGTTACGGACCCGTTAATTACTTTTACGGACTGCTACGGAGACCTCTTACCCTCCTGCGAACCGCTACGGACCTGTTAAGACCCTACGGAGACCCCCTTACCCTTCTATGAACCGTTACGGGCCCGTTAACCGATTTTACGGACCCTTACAAGACCTCTTCCACCCGCTACGCACCACACTACACTACACAGTATAGCAGACATCAGTAAGCAGGTTGATAAAGGTTAAAAGAAGTGGAGACAAGGAGTCGACGTTACGTCTATAGATGACGTTAACAACTATATTAAATTTAAAATCCTTGAGTACGAATACTTTAAGCTTATAAACGTCAACCTATGGGAGCAATACCAGGAAGACTTTACGGACTTTATAAAAGCTATCTTTAAGGAATGCAACCCCACTACTATCCGTAACCTACGGACCCTTTTACGTAACCAAGGCGTATGGGTTAAAAGGAATAAACGGGTCACTATTACACGGTCCTTATATAATATAATACATAAAGAGGACCAAACGGAATGGACTAAGGAAGAAATCCTAGACGAGTATAATACTATTAAGGAACTCTTTGCTTCTTCTAAACTTAATATAATCGCTGGCCTTATACCTAACCCTCTTAGCCAAATTTGTCCTATAAACCCAAGCAGTTTTGGAATTAATCTTACTGGCCAAAGTACACCTAGTACTTATGTTACGGACTGTAATACCCCTGTAACCTAAATTACGGACTGCAATACCCCTATAAACCAAAATACGGACCAAACCCCTCCTGTTATTTAAACTATAGATCTGTAACCCATATATCCACAACCTATAAATCCGCAAGCTATAGACCCGCAAACTATCTAAGTAAAGACCTATAGCAAGGAGCTAGCTAACCTAGCTAAGCTCTATACCGACGAATCCAAGTACAGCGGTGAAAACGACAACTTTGACTTCAAACTAACTATCTTTATGGACCTCTGTCAGAAGGCCGATATTCCTAAATAGGAGTTCAGCCAAGCCTACTCTACTATGCTGCGCGGCCTAGCACTTAACCACTACTATACTAACCTTAAGAGCAACCCCCTTAGTGTTCCCTTTGATAAGCTATGCGAAGCCATATACAACTACTTTAAAGGACCAGAATATAGGCGTGATATCCTTACCTAATGGAATGCGACCAAGTTATGGACCGTAATGGACAAGAATACTGAAAAATTAACTATAGAGTGCCTACAAATCCTTATTAAAGACCTCCGCCACCTACAGCACGGTCTTGATATTAAGCTTCAAATAGACGACTTCTTGCATAACAAACTAATTACGGCCTGCCAGGAAATGGAACCCTGTAAATACACCTATTATAAGCCCGCAGACACCATAGCTGGCCTTATTAACGATTTACGGTCCTTTATTGCAACGTACAAATGTTACGGACGCTTTAAGTACGATGTTACGACTACTTGGAGAAGAGTCGCAGGAAGCTAGTTGGTTAATATAGGTACGGTCCAGGATAGATCCGGTGGAACTATGTGACGAGGAATGGTAACCAAGGTCACATAGTATTGAACGCGTTAACTGCGTTGAACAAGAGGGACGTTACGTTTAACATAGATAACACATACCTCACATACAAGAGAGGATTTCTTAGGAGTATAGTTGTGTATTTAAAGGACCTCAGTCCCTACTATAGATAGTTCTCTCCTTATAGTAAATCTTAGAATACAATTGGAGTTAGTCTGTTAGGCAACCACTCCACTAGTTATTATTACGTTGTTAATTTATTTTTACCTATATACCCAGCCTAATAATAGGACCCACCGTAGTTCCTGCTACAAGGTTCCGTTACATATTCACTACCAAGGTTACAGTATTAAACAAGATCAAACAACATGCCACTAAGAGCAGTACCAGTCATAACGGCGTCAACGGCAGCCACAACCTCAGGGCCAGGTAATACCAGTATAGACAATAGGGATTCTCAAGTGGTTACGCGAGGTTAGTTATAGGAAATGGTTAATCACTTACAAGATAATAATAGGATACTTAAAGAACGCATTAATAGAATTAGAGCAGTAAAGATTAAGCTACCTTTAATTAAATAATTCTTAGGAGAGAAGTCAAAGCTCAAGGGATTTCTTACACAGATGCACTTTAAGGTAGTACAGGAAGGAGTGAAGTTAGCAACATTATTAGATCAAGTAGCCTATGCAGAATTGTTCCTAACAGGGAGGGCACTTAAGTAGTTTAAGCCATATCTTATAGAAATATAGGCTAATAGCATAACAACTACTAACCAGGACATATAGTATATATTTACTAGTTAGAACGGGTTCGCGGAACAACTAATACAGATATTTAGAGACCTAGAGGCTATAACTACAGCGGAATAAAAGCTTTAGAACTTAGTATAACACACTTTAGCAATTAAGTATATAATATAGTTTTAAACACTAGCCATATAGGTTAAGTGGAATAACAGGGCGCTTATAGTATAGTATAAACAGGGACTTAAGGCTAAAGTCTAGGATGTAATTATCCTAATAGAAGATACGGACACTCTAAGGGAGTTAATAGATTAGTTAATAAAGATTAATAACAGGATCTACCAAAGGGAACAAGCCAAGAGAGGGCAAGACAGAGTTCCACAGTTATATAAGGCGCAGAGTACGCAACAATAGACATTAAGTTAAAAACTATAGAATAGCGCAAAGCTAATAGACCTAAGTAGTACTAAAGAAACCTAAAGATAGGAAAAGAAACTATAGAAACCTAAAGGTTAAGGATTAAGTAATTAAAAGACCTAGGAGTAAAGGCTAAATTAGGGATCTTAGCAGCAGAAGACGTTTAGGCGGACTCCATAGCAAGAAAAATAGTTTAAAGATGGAGCTTATATAAATTGCGGAAAACAAGGTCATTTCGCCAGAGACTATAAAGGTGGTTAGAGTAACTACGCAGTAAAGGGAACTAGGCCAGTAGGAGACACATATATACAGAGGGATAATGGTGCACTATAAGGAACAAAAGAGTGTTCAGTTAACAGTTTTGTGTATTATTATAATAACGCATGCCAAATTCATAAGGACGCTAAGTATAGCGTAAGCTATTGGCTATAGGAGCCATTATTATCTAAGTTTAAAGAAACCAACGAACTAGCTTATAGATCGGACATTAAAAACAATAAATTTAATAAAGGCGAAGCATTTACTAACAATAAGGTAATAAAGGTAGCTTATTAAAAGCATGCAGACCTCAAAGAAGTTAAAATAGAAGTAAAGACTAAGACCATTATAGAACGGGGTTCAGTAACGGATATTATAACACTATTGGATACGATTTCTATCGCTTTACAAAACAATAGAAGCAATATTTAGAAGAAACTAAGCAAGCAGACAACTGCTAGTGCTAGCTCATTACTTAATAAAGGCAAAAGGCTATAGGCTTAAGACTTTTAAGACGAGATAAAAGAAGCTTAAGATTCTTAAGACGAGATAAGACACACCTAAGGACCCATAATAGACGAAAACTAATAGGAAAGGGCAGTAACTCAGTTTAGTAACAAACGAATAAATATAGGACGCAAGTTTAAGAACTACAAGTTTAGAGAACAAATAAGAACATCAGTAATCCTAGGTAAATATAGTATTCAGCCTAAAGATTAAATAGTTAATACCAGGATTAAAAAGTAAGACAACTACAAAGATCTAGCTGCAAGACGCAGAAAACAAGAAACTATAAATAAGTTCAGGATAAGAATTATTATATAGCAGGAGCAAAAGCTAGATAGGAGGTCGGCTATATTAGGTTATATAAAAAACAGAGCACCTATACAAAGAGTTACTAATAGGCCGAGTACAGGGACACCTAAGGTAAAGTAGTTAGATAAACTAGAATAAGAAGAGGATCTAGATATCCTAACTAGGTTTAAAGAAAGACATACTAAAGGATATTATAATGCAGTGATAATAAGGTACTTTCTAATAGATAGACTATATACACTAAACCAGCTATATGGAAAGTGGTATAGGCAACGACATAACAATAAATAGGCAGATTTTTATATATGGCTAGACAAAAAAGTTGTCTAAGACCAACCTATTATAGAAAAACGCATAAGTCACATTAAAGGAGCATTAATTATAATGTTAAGGAACCTAGAAGAAGGATCTAGGGACTAGAGAAGTAAGTAATAAATCTTAGTACTAGCAGTAGAGATACCAGTAGTCAGGTCAACTAGGTATAAGTTTAAACTTAAGGGTAAAGACAAACCATAAGTTAACCCAAAACATATAGCGCATTATACACTATCGTAGATAGCTTGTGTGGATAACACGTGCAATATATATAAAGCACTAAAAGATAAGAACCAGAAGTACCTAATAAGGATATATTAGGCACCAGAGGAAAAGCGGTTTAGAAATGCTAAGTATATACATAGTTAGCACCTAGTAGAAGTACAAGGTTAAGGAGACTTAACGCTTTAACTAGAAAGATTCCTTACAGAAAAATGCCTAGATGGACGACAGTAATAGAAGTGCCTAGAGAACACTTATCTATAGCATATAGAGGAAAAGAAACAAACCAAGTATTGGCTAAAGTTAGACTAAGTATAGGCAGGATCTAGCAGCCAACAGTTAGGAAAAGGGGAGGCGTACAGGACCAAAGGGAACTAGTGTTAGAGCCTTAAACCCTTAAAGGAATTTAAGGACAACACCTAAATTTACAAGTTAAGTAGCAAGATCAGTAGTTTAAAGTATTAGTAGACAGTGGAGTAACTAGGAACCATATATCACCAAAGGCAGTAGAAAGGATAGGGTTACTACACAGACAAAAGGAATACCTATATCCACTTACAATAATTTCAGGAGATTAGATAGCCTACGGAGGAGGCATTATTAATCTTAAAATAAAACCTATTTAGATAACTATTAAAGGAAGACCAGTTAGAATATCTTTTAATATCCTACCGTTAGGACAGGACGAGGCGATACTAGAAATACCTTAGTTATAGGAATACAATCCAAAGATCAATTGGGTTATAGGTCAAGTCGATATTAAGGATATATAATGGCGTAAAGTGCAATAGCAAACCAAGTTAGTATAGTACCAAGTCGGAGCGATATACAAAGAGACTAAGTAAGGCTTAAGTTACGTACCAAAGAGATACCATAAGTATGGTAAAAAGTTATAGTCACCAGAAAGTAAAAAGCTGTTAAAGCATACAGCATAGGACCACGAGATAGAATTAAAAGAGGGAATAAGTCCAAAGTTCTTTCCAATCTACAAGCTTACTAAAACAGAGTCAGTAGCGCTTAAGGAGTTTATTTAAGAGAACTTATATAAAGGATACATTAGACTATTATAGTTATTAGCGGGATATCTAGTATTATTCATCCTAAAGAAAAACAGAAAACTTAGGATATATATAAACTACAAACAGTTAAACAGTATTACTAGGAAGGATAGGCATCCTTTACCCTTAATTAGCGAAATCCAAGACAGAATAGGCAACGTAAAGATCTTTACGAAAATAGATCTAAGATAGGCATACCATTAAATCAGGATTAAGGAAGGCGACGAATAAAAGGCAGCCTTTAGGTCAAAGGAAGGACTATATAAGCCATTAGTTATGCAATTTAGGCTTATAAACGCACTAGTAACGTTCCAGAAGCGAATTAATAGTGTATTAGGAGAACATCTAGATAAATTTGTTATAGCATACCTTAATAACATTATTATCTACTTAGAGAACAAGGAAGAACATAAAGAACACATTAAATAGGTCTTAAAGAGACTACAAGAAGAACAGATACTAGTAGTAATTAAGAAATACAAGTTCTTCACTAGGAAGACCAATTTCGTTAGATTTATTATCAAACTAGGCCAGCTTAGTATAGATCCAAAAAAGATCAAGGCTATAGTAAATTAGTAAGAACCAAAGAACATTACGCAGTTAAAATCGTTCCTAGGGTTTTACAATTATTGTAAAAGGTTTATAGCGCAATAGTTAAAGAACATTAAGCCGTTTATATAGTTAATAAGGAAACAAGAACTATAGGCATAGGGAAAGAAGCAACAAGAACTATTTAAGAAAGTTAAAAGGTTATTTACCTAGGAGCCAGTTCTTAAGATCTATCAACTAGGTCTAGAGACAGTTATAAAAATAGATATATTAGACTTCGCACTAGGGGCATACTTCCTATAGAAATATCAAGATAGATAGCACCCAGTAGCGTACTACAGTTAAAAGATAACACTACTAGAGTTAAACTACGATATCTATAACAAGGAGTTATTAGGTATAGTTATAGTACTTAAGGAATAGAGAGCATTCTTACAAGGCACAGAGAAACCGTTTATAGTTAAGACGGATTATAAGAACCTTATAGGATTCCTAACAACAAAGGAACTCAACTAAAGATAGGTTAGATAGGCGGAAATGCTTACAGAGTACCATTTCGAAATTCAGCATACTAAGGGTATAGACAATGCACAGGCAGACGCTCTAAGTAGAAGGGCTAAACTATAAAGTAATAAAAAGCTATCAGGAGCTTTATTGCAAAAGAATTAAAATAGATTAATTAGGTACAATTATCTAAAGATTATAGCAACCAAGGAAAGTCAGATCTATAAATCACTAGAAAGTAATTAGATACAGAAGATCTAAAAGGTATAGGCAAAGGATCCAGACTTAGAGCAATATAAAAACAGAGAAGCAATGTATATACCTAAGTCTATTGCAGAAGAATTTGTTAAGGAATTCCACAAGGGAATAATATAGGGACATAATAGAGCTACAGGCTTAGTATTAAGGCTTTAAAAGAAGTACGTTATTTAAGGAATCTAGGGACTAGTAAGACAAGTTATAAAGGAATATCTAGATTACTAAAAAAATAAACTAACGAGGTATAAGCCGTATAAAGGGCTATAACCTATTAAGACACCAGGAAGACCATAGGAGGTTATATTATAGGACTTTATTATTAAGTTACTAAAGTTAAGAGATCCTATTATAGGACAAGATTATAACGCAATTTTAGTAATAGTAGATAAGCTAATAAAGTAGGGATACTTTATAGCATGCACTAAAAAGATATTAGTAGAAGATATCGCTAGAATCTATATAAAAAAAGTATTCGCAAGACATGGAGTACTAGACAAGATTATATTAGATAAAGATCTAAGATTTATAGCAGTATTTTAGGAAGTATTTCTAGCAGAATAAGGAGTTCGCGCAGTAATATCTACAGTGTATTATCCGTAGACGGACAGATAAACGGAAAGACTAAACTAGACACTAAAATAGTATCTAAGGCATTATATTAACCACGCACAGAATAATTGGGTATTATTATTACCAGTTATATAGTTTACATACAATACAACACCACAAGAAGGAATGGGGACATTACTATTTAAGGTGAATTACAGGTACAAGCCAAAAACATCATTATCGCCACATTAAGCAAAAAAGACGAGTAGCACAGCTAAGCAAAGAATAGAGACGTTAATAAATCTTTATACAGACCTTAAGGAAACAGCAAAACTAGTATAAAAACAAATAAAAAGGTACTATAATACTAAGAGATCTGAGGGACCAGATCTTAAGGAGGGAGATAAAGTATAGCTACTATATAAAAATTTTAAGAGTTGACGACTAAGCAAGAAGTTAGACTACGTTAGACTAGGACCTTTTAAAATTAAGCAAAAATTTTTATTAGTTATGTATAAGTTGAACCTACTAGCTAAAATAAAAATCTACCCTATACAGCATGTTGCAATGCTAGAGCTAGCACACAGGAATATTAAGCTACCAGTCTATAAGGCAGACACATATAAAGGACAAGAGGAAGACAAATAGCAAGTTTTAAAGATTATTAGTTATAAGGATGTAGATAACAAAACATGGTATAAAGTAAAGTGGATAGGCTATAGTAAGACTACCTAGAAACCACTAAGCAACTTAAAGAACGCTATAGGAAAGATACAAGAGTATTAAAAAAAAGTAGGTCAGGCAATATTAATAAAAAAGGATCGCCAAAGAATAAGTCACCTAAGGGGGACCTAAGAGGAGCAATTACTAAGCTACTTAGAGTTGTTTCCCTTATAGGAGGAGAGCCAGTCCTTTTATTACCTAGCTTAGATAAACCCTGTTAAACTAGTTTCTACTCCTTAGAACAGACCTTCTTATAAACACGTTTAAGACGTTAAAGACAAGTATAAGCTAAACGCTAAGCTTTAAGGACGCGTGCGGACTCTTTTAAGGTATATTAAACCTTAAGCAGCACGGAGGCCAGCTTACCATTAAGCTTTATAGTAGTAGATTAAACACAAGACCCTATAATAAGTTACTTAGGGAACTCAAAGACTGTTAAGAGTAATAGGACGCGTATACTTAGCATTAAAGACAGAGCGAATATTATAGGACGATTAAACGTTTGCTTTAGTATACTTAGAGCAAGAGGAGGGTTGTTAAGACAAAGGACTCGCTAGCGCAACGCACACTAACCCCTCTTTAGCGCAATGTGTCACGGGACACCTCCGTGACACCTTACACACGTCCACCTGTTTCCACCGACGCAGCAAGAAGAGACCGACCGCGAGACGGCAATCTGCCGGCAATCTACGGCAATCTGATGGCAATCTGCCGCATTCTGCCATATTCTGCCAAGTCCAACGAATCCTGCCAAGTTCTGCCAGGACCGCTCCTTAAATCCTATCCTGCTCCGTGCACGTGTCGACCAAGTAACAAAACTAATGATATATACCCTTTCTCCCCGTTTCCTTACCTTCTCTCCTTACGCAACGTCTTGACTTCATTATATAGTTTATATACATAGCTTAATAATATCTACTTTGCTATATATTACCATTGCTTGTGCTTACTCTATAACACTATATTACGTTAACCTTATATACCACCCTCTAAAATGCAGAACAACCCTAAAGCCCCTATAATAGCCGCTAGCATTATATCCGCACTCTAAGAATAATTGGCAGAGATATAGAAGTCTTTTATAGACGCCCTTATACAGAACTAAGCCACTTTAATTTAACAACAAGCTAAATAAGAGGCACGATATCTGCAAATAATTAAGGACCTTTAAGAAGAAGTTCGTACCCTTAGAATGCCTATACTAGGGCCCTAAGACCAAACGCCTTCTCTAGAGATGAATACGCGGGACAAGAGTCCTAAACCTATAGTAACTATTTATCCTAAACCAACTACTGCACTATAATAATCTGAATGACTACTAGACCCTCCAATATTTACTAGTAAATAATAAGAACTCCAATTATTCCTAAGCTAGCTTAAAAATAAGCTAACTAGTAATACTAACCGCTACCTAACTAAAGCTAACCGACTTTGCTACGCCCTAAGTTAACTAGGAGGAGACGTAGCTGACCTTATTAAACCCCTTTAACCAAACTTAGTATAAAGTCTAGTTGTACTATTTAAAGCCATATACGGTGACCTAAACTGTTAAGCTACTACTTAAAGGAAGATAAACTATATAACTTAAGGAACAAAAAGTTTCCTAGTATACTTCTCTAAATTTAACCGTTACGTAAAGGAAACAGGCTGGAATAACTTCGCACTAGTTAACAGCCTTGTTAAGTCCCTAAGCCCTAAACTAAAAACCTCCCTAATAGGTATAGACCTACTAGGAGCTCTTAACGCCTGCGCAAACATTATTAATAAATGGTATAATAATATACTACGCCTAACACCAAAGTCCACTCCTTAATATAATATAACAGCCCTATAAACATCCACTAAGTTATCGTCTCAGCCTAAGCACCCTAACGCCATAGATATTGACATAGGGACCCTAGGATACGCTCTACTAGGGTCCCCTAAATAAGAATAACGCATTAAGCTAGGCCTTTGCTTTAAATGCAGAAGTAAGGAATATATCTTAAGATACTACTCTGTCCCTATACCCCAACACAACTTATAAATAGCTAACACTAACAACCGTTTACTATATTAATCCTCCAGTTACTATCCCTAATCTTTACCTGGCTCCAGCCCCGCGTCTAGTAAGCACTATTTATAAGGACGAAGTTATAACTAACGTTCTGTAGGAACCCCTTCCCGCTTACCACTAAAAGGCATATCCTGGAGTTAAGTCACTCTCTGGGATAGCTATGTCACAGAATCTTGTTAAATGCATTAGATATTACAAAACCTAACTCTTAGGATTATAGTATAACTATTAACTACTATCTTTGGCAGAAAGGTTAATAGGCTAATACTTAAGTCCTAATTAATATAGGAGCTAGCGGTATAGGATTTATCAATAAGATCTTTATATAAGACAATAGGTTTACCCTAATACCCCTTAACTGGCATATTAACATATTTGGATTTAATGGCAAACACACTATCTTAGGCTGTATTACTTATGTAGCAGCCCTAAGACTCCAATACCTAAACCACAAAGAATTAATTAAGCTCTTTATAACTACCCTAGGTCACCTAGTGATCCTTAGACAACCCTGGATAAAGCTATATAAGGTAACTATTAATTAGGATAACCTTAAGCTTCTATTTACCGCCTCCCACTGCAAGTAGAAGTGCCTTATAACTCGCTGCTTAGACCCTAAACCAAAATCTAGAAAATCCATTAAGATCTACTAGTCTAAAATTTCCACTAATATCCACCCTATACCTAAAAAGTCCACCCAATTCCACCTATTAGAGAATTCCACCGAATTCCACTAACGTGAGACTTCTACCAACGACCACTAAGAACCTAAAAATAACATATAACTATATAAACTAACTCTAACTGCTGCACCCAGAACCAAGCAGAAGCTTAAGCTTAATATATAAAAGTACCAGAAGAACTAGTATTCTACCATAAAAAGGATACTTAAAGAACCCAAACTTAAATCTAATACTAACTTTATAACCAACACCGAACCCAAACCTAAATAAGAAACTATATAAGAAACTAAAAATAATTTAAGCTTACTTAACACCTTAAATATCTATATAATTAGAGCTACTCTGCTAGCATAACTTGCCAGGAAACTAGAATATATAATCTTCGCTGTTACAATAGCCAATATTAAGAAGGCCTTAGCACTAAAGAAGCACACTAACCCCGCCATAAAGGTACTAGTAGAGTACCATAATTATTTAGATATATTCTTATAAAAGAAAGCCAATAAGCTACCAGAACGCCGTCCATATAATTATAAGATTGTAGTTAAAGAAGGAAAACATCCTGGATTTGGACCCTTATATGGGATATCCTAAAACGAACTCTAAGTACTACGGAAGTACTTAGACGAATATCTGGATAAGGGTTTTATTAGAGCAAGTTTATTACCCATAGCCGTACTAGTAATCTTTGTTAAGAAACCTAGTAGCGGTCTACGCTTCTATATAGACTACTAAGCCCTCAACGCTGTTACTATTAAGAACTAATACTTAATCCCGTTAATCTAAGAGACACTAAACCGATTAAGTAAGGCTCGCTTCTATATAAAGCTTAATATTATCTACGCATTTAACCGCCTCTATATCGCAAAAGGAGACGAATGGCTTACTGCATTTTGTACTTAATACGGATTATTTAAATACTTAGTAATGCTATTTAGCCTTATAAATGCCCCAAGTTCATTCCAATACTTTATAAATAATACCCTACGCCTATACCTGGACGTCTTTTGTACTGCTTATATTGATGACATCTTGATATACAGCAATAATCTGGCTAAATATTAAAAACATATTAAACTGATCCTATAAGCCTTACGCGGAGCTGGTTTATAATTAGATATAGATAAATGCGAGTTCCACAAAATGGAAGTCCTATACCTTAGACTTGTTATTTCTATAGATAGCGTATAAATGGACCCTAAGAAGGTTAAAGCAATTGTAAATTGGCAAGAACCTAAGAACGTTAAGGACGTAAGGGCCTTTATAGGCTTTACTAACTTCTACTAACGGTTTATTAATAACTTCTCTACCTTAGTTTTACCCCTTGTGGCCTTAACCTAAAAGGATAAAGCCTTTATCTTTAATAAGGAATGTAAGAAGGCCTTTACTTATCTAAAGGTTATATTTACCACTGCACCTATACTTTAACACTTTAACCTAAACTAAATAAGTGTTGTAGAAGCTAACTTATCTAATTACGTTACTAGAGGCATTCTATCTTAATATAATAAGGAAGGAGTATTGTACCCCGTAGCATACTTCTTAAAATGACTAAGCCTAGCTAAATGCAATTACGAGATCTATAATAAGGAATTGCTGGCGATTATTAGATACTTTAAGCAATGGCAACTAGAACTAAAAGGAACTAGATTCTTAATTAAAGTTCTTAGCGACTATAAGAACCTGCAGTACTTTATAACTATAAAATAGCTAAGCCACCGTTAAGCCTGCTGGTTAGAATATCTGTCCTAATTCCAATTCTTAATTATATACCGCCTAGGCGTTTAAGGCTAGAAGCCTAATGCCCTAACCTAACGTTTATAGGATGTACCAGCTTAAGAAGAAGCGCGCTTTTACCACAATTAAACTCTACTCCGCCCTAAGCTATTTAATCCCCCTATTAAAGATCTTATGGTACACGCCCTTAAAATAACCGATTAAACTATTAAACAGATTATAGTTAACAAATATCTAAATAATAAATTTATCTAAGAGACGCTTAAGCTAATTTAAGACGGCGTTAGACGCTCTAAAAAGGTTTCTTTAAGCGAATGCGAAGTCCGTGGAAACCACTTATACTACTAGAACCGCCTAGTTGTCCCTAATTACGATAAACTTAAGCTTAAGCTCCTTAAATACGTATATAACCTACTAGTAGCTAGCCACCCAGGCTAAGGAAAAACCCTAGAACTGCTCTAATAAGAATACTACTGGCCAAACATGCATAATATAATACGAAGGTACGTCTCCAGCTGCTATACCTGCCAACGAGCCAAAGCTTCGCATAAGACGTATAATGGCTTTCTAAAGCCACTGCCTGTTCCAGACCGAAGATGGAAGGATATCTTAATTAACTTCGTTGTTAATCTCCCCATAAGTAAAGGATGCACGAATATTATAGTAGTTATAGATCAACTATCTAAGATAAGATATTTAATCGCCTGCCCCAATATATTAATACCTACTATTGCCCAACTGTTTCTGGATTATATATGGAAACTCTACAGACTCCCTAAAATAATCGTCTCTAATAGAGGCCGCTAGTTCATCTTAGCGTTCTAGGAAGAACTAACTACCTAACTTTATATTAAAGCACTGTTGTCTACAGCATATTACCCAGAAACGGATGGTCAAACGGAACATGCAAATGCTATAATAGAACAGTATATTCGGATATACACGTCATATTTGCAGGACGACTGGATAGACTGGCTTATATTTGCCGAATTTACTGCAAATAACTCCGTCTTAGAAACTATAAAGGTCTCCCCATTCCTAGCTAATTACGGCTAGCACCCGCGAATGGGTTTTAAACCCTTTAGTAATATTCCTCACCTAGCTTATTAGGCCTTATAAATTGCAGAAGCAAATGAATTTATAAAGAAGATAGAAGAACTACAAGAGTTCCTTACTAATAAAATAATATAGGCCCAGTCTGTTTATAAAGCTATAGCAAATAAGAACCAAACCCCAGCACTAGCTTACCAAATTAGTAACTTTGTCTGGCTAGACGCAAAAAATCTAAATACAAAACAACCTACTAAGAAACTTAACTGGAAGAACGCCGGCCCTTATAAGGTTAGAAAAGTTGTCTCTCCTTATGCCTACTAACTAAAGCTCCCTAATACGGTTAAAATCCACCCTATATTCTATACGTCAGTCCTCCGCCCTGCCGCCCCTATATTAGACGCCCTACCTAGATAGATCTAAGACCCTCCCCCACTAGTTAAAGTGGATGGTAAGGATGAGTACCTTGTTAAAAGAGTTAACAATATTAAGTATAACAAACGGAAACGCAAATATATATACCTTATGAAATGGAGAGGCTTTATTAAGCCCTTATAGGAACCCGTTGACTCTGTAGAACTTATATAAGCCGCAGAAGACTTTTACAAACTCTACCTAGAACTACCACAGCCCCATCTCGCAGAAGCTCAAGTTTAAAGGGGGGGTACTATTATAGGACACCTCTATAATACCTTACATACGTTCACCTGTTTCTACTAACGTAGCAAGAAGAGACCGACCGCGAGACGGCAATCTGCTGGCAATCTACGGCAATCTAATGGCAATCTGCCGCATTCTGCTATATTCTGCCAAGTCCAACGAATCCTACCAAGTTCTGCCAGGACCGCTCCTTAAATCCTATCCTGCTCTATGCACGTGTCGACCAAGCAACGAAACTAACGATATATACCCTTTCTCCCCGTTTCCTTACCTTCTCTCCTTACGCAACGTCTTGACTTTATCACGCAGTTTATGTACATAGCTTAATAATATCTACTTTGCTATATATTACCATCGCTTGTGCTCGCTCCGTAACACAATAAGAGTAAGGGATCGCCATCACCTCACCCAGTAATAGTATGGAGGAAACCATATAAAGGCAACGCTTAACCCAGAAAAGAGAAGAAGAAGCTTTAGGTATAATAAGCAAGGATATTAACCAGACTAATTAAACGGATATTACACCTCTAGTAAATAACTTGGAGATGTTAGGAATCTTTAAGGACAAAGATAAAGAGGAGGGAGATAGTATTACAGACGCTTTAAGTACAATGTTACAACTACTTAGAGAAGAGTCGTAGGAAGCTAGTTAGTTAATATAGGTATAGTCTAGGATAGATCTAGTGGAACTATGTAACAAGGAATAGTAACTAAGGTCACATAGTATTGAACGCGTTAACTGCGTTAAACGAAAGGGATATTATATTTAACATAAACAACACGTACCTTACGTACAAGAGAGGATTTCTTAGAAGTACGGTTGTGTATTTAAAGGACCTCAGTCCCTACTATAGATAGTTCTCTCCTTGTAGTAAATCTTAGAATACAATTAGAGTTAGTCTGTTAGGCAACCACTCCACCAGTTATTATTATATTGTTGATTTGTTCTTACCTATATACCCAGCCCAATAATAGGACCCACCGTAGTTCCTGCTATAAGGTTCCGTTACAACAAAGCCTTAAACCCGCCAGGCAGTACTTAAGCTTTTATTATAGACCTGCAAAATCCGCAACCTAATTTAGATGCCTACTTTACGGACCGCCGATACCGCTAGCAGTATCCGCATCAACCAGGCTCTACCCGCAACCTCTATAGCAACTCCTGTACAAAAGCATACCCCCGCAGACGAACTAGTTAGAAGTGCTTTATATGCGGTAAGGAAGGATATTGGTCTATAAGGTATACCTAGGAAGAATATAATAAGTCTAGGAAGAGACTTAATAACCAGATCAACCAGTTTATTTTAGAATACAAAGGAGAGGAAGCAGAGGAGCCCCCTAATAAGTTAATAGAAGCCCTTATAATTGACTTTAACTTAGATGCTTAGGAATAGGAGACCTTAAAGACATTCCTAACTACTTTTAGACCTTTTACGGACAGTTAAGCCTTTAATACTATGACTGTATTAGCCGACCGCTCCTTTATACACTTAATTACACCCGAAAACTGGCCTATAAGTACACCCGTTGGACCTGTTATAGATGTTACGGACCGCGAACAGGACCTATTTGCATATATTACTATAGAACGCTATACCCCCAAAGAATTCTATGGCGTTATGATTGATATAGGTGCCTCTAAGAAGTCTACTATAGGTTACGGACAATACCTTGCATATAAGACTACCGTAAATAATAATATGGATATTAACACTATGTAAGCTGGGGCCGTAAACGTCTAATTTGGCATTAGTTTAACCGCATTAATTAAATTAGTTGCAGTTAAGACCCTAATTAGCCTAGTTAACTTCTATATAGTAAAAGCGGACACCCCTTTTCTACTCTGTCTTGTAGATATGGACAGGTTATAGGTTTACTATAACAATATTACAGACACCTTAACTAGCCCCGTAACTGCCCTAGGAAGTAAGCATATCACCCTACTAATTATATGACGATTTGGACACCCGTTCCTTATATAGGGAGAGACTTTACGGACCTATATTTAGAAATCTTTTGACTACAACCCGTGCTACCTTACCAGTACTAAAATCCACTGTTTGTACCGCCGTTTCGGCTACCCGTCAGCCGAAAAGCTATATAGAGTTCTTGAACGCTCTAGACATAACGATGTTAACAAGAAGGCAATCGACCGCCTAACCAAATACTGCTCTTTTTACTAGAAATATAGACGTTCCCTAGGCAGATTCAAGTTCACCCTTTATAAGGACCTTAACTTTAACCACTTAGTATACGTGGATATTATGTACATTAACGGCAGTCTAGTATTATATATAGTTGACGAGGCAACCCGCTATCAAGCTGCCTGTTAGTTGTAAAATATATCCATAAAATATACTTGGGATATTTTACGGACCTGCTAGATTGATACATACCTTGGACCCCCTAAGTATATCACCCACGACGCTAGTAGGAACTTCATTAGTAAGGAATTCTAACAGTATACTATGGCCATGGCTATTTTAACAAAAGCCGTTCTAGTTAAGGCGCACTGGTCCGTTGGACTTGTTAAGCGAGCTTACCTAGCTTTACGGAGAGCTTACCAGATTATTACGGACGAGTATAAGAATATCCAAAAAGAACTGGCTTTATAGATGGCTGTAAAAGCTGTTAACGATACCGCTGGCCCTGGTGGACTGGTACCTACCCTCTTAGTCTATGGAGCCTATCTAAGGATAAGCAAACTAGACCCTCTTGCCCCGTCCATTATAGATTGAGCAGCTGTAATACGGAAGGCAATGGCCGAAATAGTCAAATTACGGGCTAAATAAACTGTTAATAACGCTCTACACCACTGTAACGGACCTAATACGACCCTAGTACACAACCTCCCGCTTAACTCTGAAGTCCTCGTGTGGCGTGAAAGCGGTAATTGGACTAGACCTTACTGTCTACTGGCCGTAGAAGACGAGACCTGCTATATATAGCTCCCTAGCGGACCTATAAGCTTTAGAAGCACGTCCGTAAAACCCTATTTTTGGTCCAAAAACATCTATGACGTTAAGCTAGACGAACCAGAAGCACCCGCCGAATTGGATAAACTAGAAGCACCCTTACCTACCCTAGAGGTCCCCTAGAAACCCAATAAACCTATGGAACCTATTATAAAGCGTGGCTGAGGACGCCCCCGCAAGAACCCTATAATGGAGAATTACCTAACCTCCGTAGGCACATCCGCAAAGCAATCTCCGCCTGCGGATATATCAGTTCTAGTACAGGAAACCCCTTTTATGGACTTATAACGCAAAGAGATCAACGGACTACTTAAGAAGGGCGTCTTTGCGGTTATAACGGAGAGAGACGTTCTGTAAGGCGTCTGTATATTTAACTCGCGCTTTGTTAACGAAATTAAGCACCCTAGTACTAACAAAGCCTTTAAAAAGTTAAGGCTTGTTGTATAAGCTTATAATGACTAGGGAAAGGACCTTGTTCTTATACAATCGCCTACAATTTAACGGGTTAGTTAACGGATTATACTTACGCTTATGTTAGAACTACAGTAAACCAAACCCATAGCCCTCTACTTACGGGATATCTCGCAAGCCTATATATAGTCCAACACCTACCTAAGTAGGGATATCTTTATACGGCTATCGCTTGAGCTTAATCTGCAACCAGGAATAATTTTACGGGTTATAAAACCACTTTACGGAGTGCTAGAAGCTGGAAACCACTGGTTTAAGACGTACCACCAGCACCACGTTAGTAAACTTAAGATGGAGTAGTTGACCTATAACCCTTGCCTCCTATATACCCTATTAAATGGCCTTGGCATTGTTAGACTCTAAATAGACGATATCCTCTTTTTAGCGGACTAAACTTTTGCGGACGCGGAAGAGACCGAATTGCAAGAAGCTAAGTTCCTAGTAAAGCCGTGAGAGCAGTTAACTAAGCGGACTCCAATTAAGTTTAACGGAGGCTTAATTATATAAAAGGGCAACTCAATTTAGCTAACTTAGGAACGCTAAGCTTAAAACCTGAAGCCTATTATGGTAAAGCCTACGGACCTTACTAGTTCCCGCGGAGAGACCCATAAGACCGTAAATATGAAGGACCAATACGCTGTATAGCGTGCAAGAGGTGCCTATATCGCTATAGTCTGTCAACCTGAATCTGCCTACGACTTATCCTTTATGGCCTAGGCAGTAGATCTGCAAGAAGAAAATATTAAGTAGCTTAATAAGCGTATCTAATAGCAAATTGACAATGTAACAAGAGGACTTACTTTTATACCGCTAGACCTAAATTCTATTAGCGTAATAGTATTTATGGACGCCTCCTTTGCCAATAATAGGGACCTGTCATCGCAAATTAGCTTTGTAATTGTACTTACGGACTATAACCAAGATATAAATATACTACATTGGTCTTTAATTAAATGCAAATAAGTAACCCGCAGTGTACTAGCTTCTGAACTATATGCACTAGCCCATGGCTTTAATATAGCAGCCATAATTAAATTAACGATCTAGAAGATTCTATAATTGGAGCAGCTACCCCTGGTTTTATGCACCAATTTAAAGTCTCTCTATAACTGCCTAGTCAAGCTAGGTACGACACAGGAGAAGAGACTCATAGTCAACCCAATGTGCTTACGTCAGGCCTACGAATAACGTAAGATTATAGAGGTTAAATGGATCACTAGCAGAGATAACCCAGCAGACGTCATGACTAAGGCAAAGCTGTGTCAAGCTCTTAAGACCCTAATTAACACAAACAAACTCAACCTAAAAGTTATAGAATAGGTAGAGCGAGACTAACAAAGCATTTATGGTTCAGTTACGGCCCGCTAGAAGGCCGTACGGTTTATTTACAGCCTGTTAAAAGGCTGTATAGTTTATTTACGGCCCGTTAAAAGGCTGTATAGTTTATTTTACGGACCGTAAAGCAGGGCTTACGGCTAGCTTAGGGCACCGTTTGGAAGGCAGCCCAGAGGGCACCTTGGGAGGGATTTCCTATGTATTTTCTTACCCCTTTTATGGTTCTATTGAGGCAATTACGGAGGCTATATACAAGTGGTTCCATTTTCCAAGTACCGCTAGTGTATAATTATAGCACCTGTTGTACTAACCACGTGCTTACGCGTTTGATACACTAAGTACGCGTTTACGCGTTTGGTATACCCACTCGCTTACGCGTCTGGTGTACTCCTAAAACACTAGCTAGTTAGGGGGGAGGTGCGTTAGTATATAGACCACGTAGCCCACCTTAATAGAACCGACAGTTACCACCGTCTAAATGAGTATATGATACTATACGTATTTCGTGCCCCTAGACACGACTCACTTATACTATTAAATTGGTACCGATATATATCTTATGCGACCTCTATCCCACTAAAAGCATTTACCTGCCTATTTTAGAGAAAATTTTTAGTCTATATCCTAATTAGATCCTTCTTATAACTACCAGAAGTCACTTTACCTTATTGCAAAATTAGGTGTTTAGACTATTAAGTAGTATTTATTTCATATTAGATTATAGATATAACCTAGATATATACCTATAGTACTTATATAAGAGTTATCGCAGTTGTTCTCTAGGGGCTAGAAGGGATTTGGCGGCAACTAATATAGTTAGGTTAGATTAAAATAATAATATAGATAGAATATTAATAAATACCTCTCTAGACTGCTGGTTCTCTAGGGTCTATAGCCATATTAGATCCTTAATAAAACCTTAATATAACCTTAATATAACCTCCCAAAACTTACATTGTCCATTTTATTACTAATATCTTTTAAAATCGTGATAAATAGTAGGAAGTATTTAATTAAAGGTTCCAAACAGCTGTATTAACGTTATAATTAAAATATAATTATGTTATTGCCTCTAAACGTAATTCAATAAAAGTTTAAATTGTGTACCAAGTAAAGCTGGGTCGGTGTCAGAATATTAACACTAGCCAAGGTTTTAGTGCCTTGGCGAGCACTCCCGGAGCTTTCGGCAACACTGGCCGAGCTTCAAACTCGTCCATTCGACACCCCAGGTGGATTTTAAGCATACAGCTCGGCCAGTGTTACCGAAAGCTCCGTTGGTGCTTGCCAAGGCGCTAAAACCTCGGGCAGTGTTAATATTCTAACCTCGACAGAGAAGAAACTGTAAGATTTTGCGACGTGGCGTATTTTAACACTCCCGGAGGTTTCGGCAACACTGGCCGAGCTCCAAACTCAACCATACTATGCTTTGCGAAAGTATTGCGAAAATCAAATTAAGCGAGCCCCGCCTATATAGCATTAAATTTAGGTGATCTCACCATACAAATTGTATGACTACTACGCATACTACGCTTGCTGTTCTTTAATTACTTATAAAGCTTAAGTATTACATTGTATTGCTTATATAGCTCAATTTTCTGATGTTGTAGGCGCAATGGTAAACTGTAATAGCCTTTGGAAACGAGCTGCCAGTTAATCTATAGAGTCTCCTTAGGTGACCAAGCGTAATACTACTACCCCTTTGCATATAGGCCTCCGTACTATTCTAGCTTGTTACCTACTTCAACCGCTTAGTTCTGGTAAAAAGGAAGAGGACAAGGACGAGGATAAGGATAAGGAGGAGGAAGAGGATAAGGAGGCCTAAGAGTTAGATAAGGATTTAGATTAGGGCGAAGACGACAAAGACAAAGACGACGCAGGCCTAGTTAATCTAGATATTCACTAGCCACCTTAAGAGCCACCAGATAAGGAAGTAGGCTTTAGAATAGTAAGTAGGCGTATTATTTAACTAAGTTAAGGAGCCACTAAAGCTCTTAAAGCTGTTAAAATTGCATAAGTTGCTAAAGCTACTAAGGCGTCTAAGTTAACTTGGCGTACTTAGAAGCCTACTAGGCGTTTAAGCTAGAAGAGTTTAAATCTAAAGTTAACCTCTAAGAAGAAGCCTACTAAATTAGTAAAGACTTTAAAGGCTTTAAAGCCTCCGCTAAGACGAAAGGATGTACCTAAGGAAGCTCTTATAATATATTTAAGCTTGCCAGCTCCCTTGGAGCCTAAGGTAGTATTTCAATACTATATAGCAATTTGGAAAGCTTGGGTAGGAGAGGAAGATCTTGCTTCTACTTCTATATAGCGCATAGTTAGTGGAGAGCTTTTTAGCAAGATTAGTTCCTAGATTAATAAGGTTAAAGCTAATATAGTAGGTAAATCCTTTAAGGATAAGTACTCTATTAGGGCAACAGCTTCCTACAATCGCATTATAGCTCGTGATATGGTACTGTAAGATATTTACTCTACCAGGCACGTCTACGACCTTTTTTAGATTATAAGAACGTGGCATGCAGAGGGCAGGAAAGGGCTACGCGTAGAGGTGGTAGTTACATTAACTAAAAAGCCTATACTGGAAACTATATCAACATACGCCTTTCCCTACGCCTTTGGTATTAAGGCGCTCTAGAGAGCCTTGCTAGCAAATACACTTCTATTAAATATTCTTAAGGCTGGAGCTATATTCAGTACACCTAAGAAGAAGGGTAGATTAAGTGCTACTATTGCCTAGCGCCTTTCTCTACCTAATAATATTTTATTAAAAGTTCTTATAGGAAATCTAGCTCCTTTAGTAGCCTTTTAATGGCCCTACTAATTGAAGATCTGTTTAAATAATGGAGGCACTTATTGGGTAAATGGGAATGTAGAGCTGCCCTATTTCTATTACCTAGTTAACTACTTTGCATTAAAGGCCTGGGGCAAGCAAATTAAGGACGGTAAGGCTTCTAAAGAGGAGCCTCCTGCGCCACTTGCTGTACGCCTTTTAACCAAGAATGGGGCCACGGGAGGTAGCAGTAGTAGTGGTGGTAGAGGGGGGGGTTAGCGGGCATATGGGCTGGGGGGCTATTTTTAAGTAGGAGCTAACAATTTTGGCTATTATCCTCACTATGGTTAACCCAACTACCCCCCCTAAGGGCCACCACCTACCTATTATATAACTACCGGAGTGCAACAGAATCTATACTAGGCACCTATATAAGCACCTTAGCAGCCTCCAGTAACTCTAACGCCAGTAGCTACTATATAGGCAACGCTGGTAGCGCCGCCAACTAGCCCTATTAATAGCGACTTAGATTCTGAGGAGAGGCTTCGCGAATTCTTTAATTAGGTAAAAAGGTAACCTAGCTAGGCAACTCCAAAGCTTATAGTAGAGCTTGAGACTGTTCTTAATACACTTATTAATAACTTCTATAACTTAGAGGCGCTCCGCTTAGGAATATCTAAGCAGGTATAGGTAGATAAGTTAAGCCTTGCAGCAGGCCTCCTGCCTTAATTAAGGCGTAAGCTTAAGACCTTTTAAGCAAACTAAAAGGGATAGTAAGTTTTTAATTTCTATAAGGGCACTATTTAAATCTAAAAGATTGCACTTCTAACTAGTTTTCTACTAAGTAGCTAGCCTATTAAAAGTGTCCTTAAGCTAAGCGACGGATTCCTATATACTATAATCTAAATTGCAGGAACGTACCAAAGCTTTTATAGTCCTAAATTGAGTGAACGTTTAGTTAAATCTATGCCTTTAAGTCGTGAAAGGAAAGCTTAATTGGGTTAAACTCTGGGCAGTATAGAGGAAGATACTTAATAGAGATATTAGCGGCAGTATAAAGCTCCACAAATTCCTATACCTAGTTAGGTTATATAGTTATAATATATATATAATTACTCTCTTACCTAACTCTTATGTATTAAGGCGTTATCTAATACCAAGACTGTATAACCGGGTATATATTATGGCAAAATAGAAGACTTAATCCAGGTATTAAATATTTTAGAAGTAATTAAGCCTTGCCATATAAGAGCCCCAGGGAGGAAGCCGTTAAGTAAATATATAGGTAAAATACTCCACCGTTCTGAGCGCTTAATTAATACTGTATTAATTACAGGAAGGTTTATAGGGCTTTAACCAAACTTCCTATAACCAGTCCTCTTATTGGCGCCTGACTCATTAATAAATATAAGGCGATTAGAGTCCTATATGCATTAGCGTCCCTTCCAGGCAGCATAAAGATCCTTAGATTGCTCCCGTGCTCTGCGCTATACAACCTTCCTACTCCACCTATTACGCTTAAGAGCCCTCCATATTAACAATATTAATACTGCAATATTGCAATCGTCCTATAGGAACCAGGCCATCTTATTAAGGTAGGCAGTAGGGCGATCCTCTAGATAGGCAAGAAGCGCCTATATATGTGATTAGTACACCCAACACTATAATATTATATATTACGAACTTGCTCATGTTCTGCTTGTATATCACTTAGCCGCCCAATTCTAAGATTTAGGGGGGGATATGGCTCTCTATAGAGGTCTAAGTTAAGCTGGATACGGTATATAGTTAAAAGGTGTAACTTTGTAGCTGCTGCAATACATTTAACCGTCCAATTAAATAGAAAAGCTACCAAAATTTAATAGAGCTGCCATTTAGGAATCCTTTTAGGCATAGAAGGCAGATATAAGCGTTGCAAGCGTAGTATGCGTGGTAGTCATACAATTTGTATAGTGAGATCACCTAAATTCAATGCTGTGTGGGCGGGGCTCGCTTAATTTGATTTTCGCAATACTTTCGCAAAGCATAGTATGTCCGGTTCAGTCCCAGGAAGCACAACAAGACCACATCTCAACAAGGCTATGGCCGGTGCGGGTCGGCCATCCTCCCTGCTAGTGGTGGCGACGTCAGTACCAAGTCACTTTATTTATATAAAGTATCGTTCGTAAGCAACCTTACGTTTTAATCACTCCAGATCCATCGTTACGCTCCTACTTTGCTAACCAGTACTATATCTGGGGAAGACATGGAGAGTACGTTCTCATGCTCGCATTGGGAGGGTGTAGGGCCAGGATCAATATGACGCACTAACAGCTGGGTCATTACCTCTCCCTCCCTTGCTCGACGAGGGCAACCCGAGACATCATTACCCTGTCAAGGTAGTCCTGTAGAAGAGCTCCCCCGAAGTTCGAGGAAATTTTACTCATCTTAGAGAGATCTCCTAGAAGCTCCAGGACGTAGGCTAATCGGTTTAATAATCATTCGTGATTAGCGGTTTTAGTTACCTCAGTGGACTCATACTAAGAAATCGATTGCGCTGGCGCGCTGAACTCCTTCGGATATTTAATCGATTTCTTAGTCTAAGGCACTTAGGCGAGATTTATATAGAAGCACAAGCTTTTTTAATAAGGAAAACTCACAAACCCTAACAAAATTGATCAACATCCCTACAACATTTTTTAAAATAAAAATTATATTAAATTATTTGGGAGATCTAGCTCTATAAATTATAAGATTTTAGGCTTTTATACCTTTATGTGGGCTTATATATAAAAGTACTTAAAAGTGTTGATAATTTTAACAATAGGGATTTTTACTTTAACAAAATTAATCTTAAATTTAGAAGGGGATAATGCAATTTAGAGATCTTTGATATATAAAGTAGCCTAATATCAACCTCTAGGTTTCTATAATTTCTTATTTTAAAAGAGCTCTTGCTGCACCCGGCCCAAAAAGACCAAAACCAACCAAAAGAACCCTAAAAATCACCCAGAGAATCCCCCTGAGATGCATGCATCGCAAGGGAGGCACACGTCAAACGACAGTAGTTCGCACTCGCGCGCGACCGTCAGAACCACGCCTAGCAATAGCCCTCCACAACAAAGACGGGCGAATACCACACCACAAAGCGGAAATACCTCTATTAAGAAAGCATTTAACAAAATATAAAGCCTATTAGACGCGTCTAGTATCTAAAATTATAGGGGAGTAACCATCAGCTATAACAAACTAACGCAGCTAGTAGAATGGCTCCACTAGTCTAGTAAACCTTAGGTGCCCTTCTAGTAAACCCTTAATTAAATCCTCCAACGGCTAAGTAAAATTAAAAATAAATAAAACCCCCCTTTACCAGCAAACCGTACCTAGGCCGCCATAACTGCGCTTTTATAGCATAGGGAACCTACCCCCTATAAAACAATAACCGGGCACACAATCACAATATAACCAAACATAGAAAAAGTAGAGGGGCTTAAGGGACAATTAGAAACAGAAGTCCTTATAAAAATTCGCAAAGAGGTTTATAACGCTGTTATAGTCTAATACCTTAGGAGCGGAGATATTAGAGTTACCCTAAAGGACCAATAGGCAAAGGAACATGCCGTAAGGGTAGGGGGTAGGCTAGGTAAACGTATTAGCATAAAAGTACTCTATAAGGATTACCCAGTTGAAGTCCTAGCGGTTCCCATAAGCCTTAGGGTAGAAAAGGGACGCTAGGTAGATAATACAGTAATTATATAGAAGATAGTAAGACAAATAAAATACCTTATTCTAGTACTTAAAATCACCTAAATCTAATGGCTTTAATAGGAAAATGCAAACCAAGTATATAATAAGAATAATAAGAGAACACAAGGGTTGCCAGAGACTCACTAGGGAGACGCTAGATAAATACATAGCTCCCTTATTATTAGCATATATATACCAGGAATACAAAAACTCCTTATTTAAAAAGGATTAATTATAAATGGCCTTATATATAACATAAGACTCTACAACTATAGACTACGCCTAGAACGATGCTATTATTATACATAATAAGGACATACCTAAACCATATACACAGCATAGGTGTGCTGCGGCCACTGTGCAGGCCCCTATAATATAAGACACTACTTAAACCAAGACTAAATAAAATGCGCAAACTGCCACCAAAGCACACACAAGGCGTAGAAAAGAGAAGACTACATTAAATATAGGAAATAGAAGGCAAGGGCTTAATAGCTACAGGAATAACTACACGCTAGGTTATATAAATAGAAACAATAGGTAATAAGTTAGGGGGACATAGGTGCCTTCCCAGCGTTTCCTACCTTTAGTAATAGGGGGCTAGGCCAGCCATCCCAAGCCTTAACGGGCCAGAAGCGGTGCCGCGTAATATTACCAGACCAAATAGGAACATAAGGATTACAGGGGATATAAGGGTTATAGGGTACATAAGGAAAAGAACACCCTATAGGAAGACCCCTATAGATATCCATAGTAAGCTTAAGACCAGGATAATTAAGAATTAGACTTAACACGGCAAATATAATATTCGCAGCCAACCCACAAAGGGCATATAGCCGACCAGTAAGATTAGGGGAAGAACCGGAGATAATAATAGATTTAGATATAGAAGCGCTAGTAAAAACATAAGATACGGAAATAGAAAGCTTTATATAAAATAAGTAGCAACTAGGGTGTAGATATAAGAGATAGAAGTTCTAAATATCCCAGAGAAAGTAGAAATAGAAGAAGTAAGGAATAAAGGAAAAACAAAGGACCCTTACTAGGGGTCCGCCACCTATCCATTATATAGTATAACTGCGGCAATACAAACCACCATCTTGCAAGGCCCCTACTAGATAGTCTAAACCTAGAGAAACACTATATCCTTACTATATAAGAGCCGTATTATAATACCTATATACAATTAATATACTGCCCCCAAGGATTCCAGCTCCTATATAAACTAAAAGCAGCCATACGCGTATACTTTATAATTAGCAAGGCTATTAGCCTATCCTTATAGTTATAGCAGGCAATTAACCTAGATATTACAGTTATAACAATCCAGATATATAGGGGACTAGTATAAATTATTAATGTGTATAACCCTAGGGTTAAAGGCGTCCTATAAACAGAGAATATTATATTAGTAATAAGCTTACTGGAAACTAAAGGCACAGAGTTTATTTTATTAGAAGACATAAACCTCTACTACCTATAGTAGAGAGGTATCTATGTTGCTACTAACTAATAGGTAGAGTGCCTACTAAGAGCTATAAACATCTAGGGCCTTAAGCTAGCCACCCCCCTAGGAGCAATTATATGGCAATAAGGCACCGCCAGAAGTACAATTAACCTTATATTTATAAATAAAGGCCTATACCAGAGACTCAAAAGGTGCAACCCTAAAGAAGAATAGGCACTCACTTTAGACCATATCCCTATCTAGATACAACTAGATCTAGATATCAAGGCGTAACCAAATAGTAAAAGATACGTAATAAGGAAGCTTAAGATAGACAGTTTCCTTAGTATAGTTAAATAATAACTTTAAGACCTAGAAGAAATCCACCTAATACTAAATAAGTAAGGCTTATTAGCTACCCC
>Ga0307507_10003327_pt1 | contig 31495 bp, 7 predicted proteins | sample 7_EM_MG_FD_207223 | JGI IMG/M metagenome (GOLD analysis project Ga0307507, IMG submission 207223) | Populus trichocarpa ectomycorrhiza microbial communities from riparian zone in the Pacific Northwest, United States - 7_EM | ecosystem: Host-associated > Plants > Roots > Unclassified | place... | reverse complement strand
ATTTTTAGAGTTGAGGTGGTAAAAATAAGGTAAGATGTATTAGTAAATGACTCTTGGGCCTCCTTACAATACGTGCGCATTTAAAATTTATTAGGTAAACCAATAGAAAGTAAAAATTACCAAACATCAAGTTAGATCTTGCAGGTCATCGCGCACAACATCGTCAATTTTGACAATTTTTGCAGAGCTCAACCCCCGTACACTCTACCCTTGATCAACGCCATGCCTCATCTACCAACGTAATTAAGGACGATGATACATCCTCCTCTGCTATTTCTGAGCTTGATTCTGATCGATTTACCTACTCTGGCGGCGACAGCGACGCGTCGAGCGACTCTACACCAAATGTAACCACCCCAAAGTCGCCTCGTAAAAGGCGCCAGTTAGCTACTTCTACGTGGCAGCTTGCCCGCGATCCTCCCCCTCATGAAGCTATTCGCGACGGCAAGAATCGACTACCCACGACTCTTAAATGGCAATTGATATATCATCTATACCGCCAATGTCGGCAGAGGCCGAGCGAGTCTTTTCAGGTGCACGGCGAACAATCTCATGGGACCGCATATCACTAGGGAGTACTAATATTGAACGTACGGAGTGCTTAAAGAGCTGGCTATTAAGTAATATCACCGCTGGAGGGAGGCTTATGGCGATGAATGTAGTACAAGAGGCTTCGGAGGTCTTGGCAGAATCTAGAGAGCAGCTGATATCTACTACACTACGCCAAGGATCACGAAGATGACGATAGTGGTAAAAGAGCAGTCGCGGGAGAGTAGCTATTTTGAAGCTCTACTAGAGCCTAGGGGCGTATAGAGCCTACTTTTAAATAAAACACTATACCAAGACTGTACTATATTCAATATCTTTTTAATATTTTTCAATATTGAATAAATTTTCAATACAATATCAATACGGCCAAATCCTAATATTGAATATTGATAAGAGCACTGGATCTACGTGTAACCGCCATCTCGGAAATATATATTCTTTCTCCAACCGCTATATGGTACTGCTGGTGTCTTGCACGCTCCTCCACTCTTGATCCATGTATGGATTCAATTTGTGCTTGTACTTTAATTGAAGATTTCACGAAGGTTCCACAAAACGCTAATCATATCTATCCAAATTGCCTCATTCCTTACCTGGTCTATCACTTTACCCTGGGCTTCCTATGCTCTGATCACCCTTTTCCTACGATGGGGTCTGCATATAACCCATTTTCTGAAGAATGCGTCTCCAGTATCGCCGCATAGTGGGTACCGGGCCTTTGTATGTGGGACGTAGTGCGCAGTGGTATGATACTCAAAACGCCTGTCCTCACGTAGCATAGCCTTTTATAGTCGCTAACTTGGAATTGGGGCCGGGATAAATACCATGATTACTACGTGTCCAACACCATTCACTGGAAAGTCTAAACTCCGCCACAAATTTGATTAGTTCTCATATTGGAATGGAATCAATCGTGGAGTCGAATATCTCTTGTTACGGCTTTGGCTTGGAATACGAAGGCAATACGAGGTCTACATGAAGCTTGATGAGGCTTGCATGATCTTGGTGTATTTAAGGTGAGGCCTGGTAAAGCTTATGGGCTGTAAATTTCACTGCTGTGGATTCTAAACTTTGGGCATCTTCAGATCCTGCTGGAGTTAAATTGAGTGGAAGACTTACTCTGGTTCCATTTAAATTTCAGCTCCTCTATTATAAGCCACCCCCCTAAGCACAATTCTCACGAGCATCCTGCTTATAGCATCTGCGCTCCGCTTATCCCACTCTATAAGCATTACCTACTAATAGGATAATTCCTACAGGCTTCCCTTACCCCTACTATCTCTTAGCTCCACCCACTTAACCTACGCTCTTGCTACTACCTCTGGTCTGGCGTCAGGGCTCTGAATTGCTATAGTGGACCTCGACCTCGTTCGCGGTCAAGAAAGTATACTATTAAGGAGACTGCATCCAGGTCACTTGCCAAGACCCATAAAGACAGTGCATTGCAACCAGCAGCTCGCCCTCAACCTAATACACTTGGAACGTGACGAGCGATGGCTGTTGGGTATGGGACTGGGAGCAAGGAAGTTAGGCTAAACTTGCTTAGGGTCGACTTCACGTATAGGTGCATTAATTCTCACCAAAAGAGTTATAAATTGGGTGGGGCTATACTGACAGTACTTGGTTGGCGTTTTCCCCACCGGAGCAGAATTTTAAGATGAAATTAGAAAGGTTTTAAGGTTTATTTAGGGTATTTTTAAGTATTTGGGGATGCGAAAGCTCTATGCATCGATAGTGCCGAGATAAATAACTAGTTTTATTTAAAATATGCCATCTTAAAGTTTTATTCTGCTCTATAAGACAGTTAGCGATGACCAAAACAGCTGTAACATATCCGCTTTGGGATATTTACATAAGTTGCATAAAAACCATAGGAAACCCAGCTCACAATATTAGGGCACTCGTTGTTTTCAGTCCGGCACGTTTTTCTATACGCTAAGCGGCGTTGTACAATGTGAACACAATAACCATAGGTTTTACACGGCTAGACCGCATTCCATAGAGTGAGGTTAATTTCACATCAACCTACCCGCTTGTTAAACAGCCATATCATCAAGTTGATTTTACTACATCCATACAGACTCTGTGATAAGAGACGTGCAGTTGCCTTAAAGCCTATCCAGTGCCATTCATTTATACTTAAAGCTCTGTTAAGCAGTATCCTACTCAGGCAACAAAACAGGGACACTTATGGGGGTGGTCAGCAGCGACGCTCAACTAAGCGTCGATGCAAGCTAGGCTAGCGGTTGTTACAAGGGGTTAACCTAAGCGGGCTGCCCGCCCTCCCTGCAAGTGTCAGAAAGTGCATATAGAGCTGTTTATTGATGAAATGGGTTGATTGATTGATGATCTTGATCGTCTGCTTGATCGTTGATTGACCTGGGGCCCCTGGGGCTGTTGGAAAACAAGCCCGCAACGATATCACGTGATGAGACTTGGGAGAACCTCTTGGCAGGAATCTGACTAATTAGAGAACTTTGACCGCCGGTCAAAGTTTCTTGAAATCTCTTCAACCACCTATATAGAAATAAGCAATATATAGAGTTTTAGCCCCAATAACCTTATTTTAACAGGTTATGAGCCTAGGTTTATGCCTAACAAGCTAAACCTAATTGCTTTATTGTTCACAATAATTACTATCGCAATATTACCATACGGGCGTTAAAAGGTTGTTAAACGTTTAACCAACTTATAACGCCAAAAACCTATAACAAGCGGCTATATAGCTGCTAATAATAGACTCTACGCTAAATATAATAAGAGGATCCTACTAAGGATAAGCCTAACATAGCCTATAACAAACGGCGATACTAGAGGCTTAGGAGGATACCTTATATTTAATAGATAACCTTACTATTATTATTATAGAATAATAGAGTTTCAAGAATAAAGCCTTATAATAGCCATATTAGTAGCGGATTAGAAGAAGCTTATTAGAACTACCTATACCAGCTAAGGAATATATTAAGTTAAAACTTATACTGTATATACACTCCTTACAAAGGAAACAAATCTAATAATATTATTATAATAAGGCCTATAAACTGCCTACTATAAACTACCTATAAGCCTTGTTAATATAAGCGACAAATATACCGCCTAAGCCTCTATCCGAAAGCTTATTAGACGGGAAGACTAGCTAATATTTAGTATTAATATATAAAACCACCTCCAATCTAAAAATATTAAGTGGGTTCTTAATAACCTACTATAGCTTCTTCCTACAATCAAGTTAATTAGAGAGAAATGGGTAGACTTAAGCTTTACTACTAAACAGCTAAAAATTAAGCCAGCTAACTTAGTAAAGGAATGGAAGAAACACAAGAAACAGCTAGCCTATACAGCCGGTTTTATTAACTAGAATATTAGCAATATCTATAAGCCGTTTATATTAAACGCTAGATAGGCACTTAAGAAATAAAAGGCTTTAAAAGAACACTTTAAGGATCTTAATCCAGTAGCTGTTACTAATATTGTGGCTACCTTCTTTACTAAACACGTTTAAAATTTTAAGAATATAGAGGAGTTTGTTTTCTATATTATATTAAACCTTAATTGCCTTATCAAAATGGACCAACCTATTAACTATAAAATCCTTACCCAAGTAGCCCTTCTACACAGAGTTAGCTCCACTAACTATACTTAGTTTAAAACAACTTAACAAATAAATTAGACACAGAAAAATACCAACCTATAAGCCTTAGGTAAGGAACTTATCATCTTTAATAGCGAGCTTAATTAAGAAGCTTCTACTATACTAATAGCACATTTAAACAACGGAACGTCCATAAAGAGAAAAACTGTATTAGTAGGAACGTACAAGCACCCTAACTACGTAAAATATAATAAAACTATGCATTCTAAAAAAGACTGCTAGGAGAGAAACCCAGAAAACGCACTATAGAGAATTGGTAATAGAATCTATGTAAGGAAGAAGCAGAGGACTAGGCTACCTATTTAGCTTAATAAACACTCTAATTAAGTTAAAAATAAAGCAAATCTATAATGTGAGCTTATAGCAGCGGTAGTACAAGCCCAACTAAGCAGGTACAACTTTATCTATAATACTACTGCTACTGTCTACTGCTATAAGAATTATGAACTTCTCTTTAACTACATTAATAATAACACCTTATTAGATACAGTTGGTCCCTATAAAGCTTAATTAGTAGGTAAAAAATCTATCTCTATATAAACCGCACTCCCTAATAAAGGTTACGGAAGTACGCTTACTCTATATAATGTTCTTTATATACTATATTTACTAGCAAACCTACTATCTAAAAGCTAACTTAAGGAAATAGGCGTCTTCTTTAATAACAAGACTTACGAACTTAAATATAATAATAAGGTAATAGGATACACACCTAAAGTTTAATAACTCTACCCAATTTAGTAGTATAACTACTCATTAGAATCAATCCTCCAGATAATTAAAAATAATAAAAGCCTACCTATTTAGCATTACCAATTTGGCTACCTTAACTATAGTGACCTTAAACGCTACCTAAGTAAACTTGGTATTAAGTTTAACAATATTAGTAATAAATACTATAAGCCCTACGCTCAATCTAAAGCTAGAAAGAGGTATAATAGAACGCCCCAAGAATAAGCTATATCGCTGTTTTAATTTATCTATATAGATCTAGTAGGACCTATTACCCCCATTAGCTTTAAAGGCGAAAGATACTACATATCTTTTACCAATAACTATACAAGGTTTACTACAGTCTATACCGTCCGTATAAAGGACGAGTGGCTCAGTACTTTATAGAGGTACTATAATTAGATCCACACTAAATTCGACCTTAAAATTACTAGAATTTATACTAACTATAGAGCAGAGCTCCATAGTAAGAAAGCAACTACCTAGATGGACGATTTAGGTATAGAATTTAAACCTACCGCCTTATACACTTAAAAAGAGAACGGAGTAGTAGAGCGCTCGCAGCGAACCTCTATTAAGATTACCCGCTTAATAATTCTCACTAGCAATATACTAGACTTTCTATGGCCTAACGTACTCCTTATAGCTATATACATCAAAAACAGACGCCCTATAAGAGCTCTTCTTAATGGCATATTACCTTATAAAAAGCTTAAGGGTAAACCTCCCTTAGTATACTATCTAAAGGCTCTAGGATCTACCGTCTACTCCCTTATAGCCAAAGAAGATCGCGTAAAATTAGCTAGGTTTACTCTATAAGCAAAGAAAGGTGTTCTAATTAGCTATAACGGCAAGACAATTTATTACATTTAGCTACTAGATAAACAGAAAATTAAGTATCTTAAAGACATTAAAATTTGCAAAGGCGATATTAGCTCAAAAACTACTACTATATTTATAGAAGAATCCGTCAACTTGTCTAATAAGTAAGGGAGGGAAAACACTACTACTCCTTAGCCAAAGCCTCTATTAAGAAAAAGACAACAAAGAATTAATTAGAAGAAAGGTCGCAATAGCTTACCCTATAGGCTTAAGCCTCTACCTAAAAACCTTACTATAACCACTACTTAATTAGGCCACTAGACGTTAAGAGTTAACCTACTAAGCAACCCTACTACCTTCCTTATAAGCCTTATAGGTATAGACTAAGGCCTTAACTAATAAGCTAATAATATTAATAAGCTACTAAGCAACTAGAATAACGAAATAGGCAATAAACTAATAGCCTTTCTATCTACCTTTCCTTCTTAATCTATACCTTAAAACCCTTACTTAAATAATCGCGATACGGTTAATTCTATAGCTCTACTAGCTGGCCATATTTAATATACTGGCTTACCTAATCTTAAAATATATATATCTACTACCTTAATTAACAAAGATAAGCCTTATATATATAACTAAGCAATTAACGGCCCAAACAGCAAAGAATGGATAAAAGTAATAATAGAGGAGGTAGGGTCTCTAATTAAAAACTAGACATAGGAACTTATTAACCTTGCCTCCCTTAAGCCTCCTTATAAGCCTCTCGCTAGTAAATAGGTGTTTAAAGTTAAAAAGGGAAAGAACGGCGAGGTCCTCCGCTATAAGGCTAGATAGGTCGTTAAGGAATATTTACAGCAGTATAGTGTTAACTACAACCAGATCTTTGCTGCGGTAGTAAAACCTATAGCTTTTAGGGCTCTATTTACAATTGCTGCCTACCACGACCTTAAAATTAAATAGATAGATATTAAAACCGCCTTTCTCTATGGACCAATTAATTAAGAACTCTATATTATTATGCCAAAAGGCTATAAAGAAGCTGGTAAAGTCTACTGCCTTAAAAAGGCCCTCTATAGACTAAAACAGTTACCTCAAATCTGGTATAAGACACTCTTAAAGTTTCTACTAGAAAAACTTGGACTTTACTATCTACACGCGGATTACAGTATATTTGCCACTAGTAAAGGATGGAAAGGTTTAATTATTTCTGCCTATATTAACGATACTAAGATTATCCATAAGGATATAGCGACAGTTAATTGGGTAAAAGTAGAGCTTAAAGCAGCCTTCCAAATAATAGATCTTGGGCCAATAAGCTTTTACTTAGGCATAATAGTTACGAGAGATTAAATAAAGAAGAAAATTATACTCTTATAGTAAGCCTACCTTATTAAAGCTCTTAAATATTTTGGATTATAAAAGGCTAACACCTTACTAATACCTATAAAGCACTCAATTAAGCTTATAGCCAATTAAGAAACTACTAGTAAGGACAACGTTAGAAGATACTAGAGTATAGTTGGTTTAGTTATATTTCTTATAATAAAAACAAGGCCAGATATCGCCTTTGCGGTATTAACGGTAAGCTGTTTTGCCTATAACCCTACCTCTACCCATATAATGGCTGTAAGACTTATCCTTTAATACCTAGCTGGCTTGCTTAATAGAGGAATTATTTATAAAGGCGATAAAAACCTAGACCTTATACTAATTAGCTTTAGTGACGCCAACTAGGGATGAAATAAAACCACAAAACGCTCTATATTGGGCTTTATATTTATATTAAACGGAGGACCAATCTTATGGAAATTAAAGCTATAAGCTACCGTTTTACTATTAATATATTAATTAGAGTACACGGCTCTAATAGCTGTAGTAAAAGAGGCCATATAGCTTTAACTTTTACTTACTAAACTAGGTATACTAGACCAGAGCAAGCAGTTTGCTAGGATCTTAATTAAAACCAATAACTAAGCTGCAAAAGCATTAGCTAAAAATCCAGTTTAATATAATTAAACGAAGCATATTAACATCTAGTTTCACTACGTAAGAGATAAGATAAATAGTAATAGGATTAACCTTATACACATTACTTTAATTAATATAGCAGCTAACGGCCTTACTAAGCCTTTTACGGGTCCTTAGTTCTACGCCTTCCTTAAACACCTTTAGATAGTACAGAGACTTAATTAACTATACTAGGCCTTAATAGGAAATTAGTACACAATTAGTAGATCCTTAAAGAGTGCGCTAAACAACACCTTAAGGCCTTAAAACGAGTAATAGAACTTAATCTTAATCTACTAACCTACCACCCAAATCTAACGGCCACGATATTAGAGAGGGCTTATACTAGTAGGAAGGATGGACATACTTTAGGAGAGATATAGGGTAAGGCTATAGGGCCTCTAGAGCTCTATAGGCAATATAGAATACCTATAGGGAGGTGCTACCAAAATTTTAAGAGATGTTTTATTAAGCAGGCGCTGTCTCTAGATATTAGGGAGGGCATAACTCCTTATTAAATACTTATTCTACCTTAGAGGAGCTTTAGTAACCCTTATTAAGCAATCCTACACCCCTATATATAGTGTATATAGCGGTATCGTTGACTAAGCTTAAGGGAGGGTGTTGGAAAATAAGCTCGCAATAATATTACGTAATAAGACTTGGGAGAACCTCTTAGCAGGAATCTAACTAATTAGAGAACTTCGACCGCTAGTTAAAGTTCCTTAAAATCTCTTCAACCACCTATATAGAAATAAGCAATATACAGAGTTTTAGCCCCAATAACCTTATTTTAACGGGGGCTCTGAGCTATGAGGAGATTTACAATGCACGTGCACGTGACCTACGCCTTTAGAGAATATAGATTATCTAACAGCAAGCGCCTCCTATTAGTGCTTACTCGCCATATTAAAACAGATGCTTATTCAGTATAATTAATATTTCGTTGGGCCTCCATCTGCAGCAATTACAGCAAGGTAACGCTCCCTTATATTGCCTGTATACTTTTTAAATTCTTTAGGCTTAAGCTTCTCCTATTCCTCCTTAGCGTACTACTTAACTTTCTCCTTTATTATAGGAAACCGGCGTTATATTCTCCCTTTTAACAGCCTTTAAATATTTTTAATTACGTTTAAACTAGGGGAATTGTAAGGGGTATTTTATCCCTTACTTGGGTACACGCCTAGGGGCTCTTAGGAGCTGCTAAGGCTAGGCTTCGGCTAGCCCTTGGCACCTCCTTATAAGCTCCTCAGGCCTGCAGCCCTTCCCTCCTTATCAGTTTGTCTCTATATAAGGGTATTGCTATACCTACTCTTTACCATATTGTCCTCTTCTATTGACTCTCCTTATAACTTATACTTGGCTTACCTACTCCCTACTATATACTTAGGCAATAGCCTTAAATTCGAACCAATAAGGAGGGAAGGGCTGTGTTACGGTACTGGCAGAATACGGCAGAAAACTGGCAGAATATGGCAGAAAACGGCAGATTGCGGTCACGTGACTGGAGGACTGTATATAACTTTAAGCAGTGCTTCCGTTCTTCTCCCTTCCTTTCTTTAGCTTTAGATCCTTGTTTATAGACAATTCAATTGTACAGGCTTGTGCGACCCTCTTGCCGTACTCGTGCCTCGATTAACTAAGTCGCTAATATTATCTAAAGCTTATACTACTCTTTCTTCCTAAGAAGGAACTTAAATATATCTATAAGGACACAGAACAGGACACTAAGGACATAGAATAGGACCCTAAGGACATCACTAGGACTATAAGGATAGGATAGAACCAAAAGAACACTAGAACGTAAAACCTAAGAATAGGACACGTATAGACCAGAACCCCTAGAAAATAAACAAACACCAGAAATTACCTAAAACCCCTACTACTATGCTAAGAAATACAGCAGCCGGCAAAGCCGCTATAGGACTTTTAAATACCTCCAATAGTAAAACAGTCGCCGTTTTAATTCCCTAAAAAGAGCTTATAGCAGCTAATGCCAAAATTAAACGGCTTTAAGAGCTGCTTAAAATCAGAGACACCCCTATACCTAGTAAGGAGTTATTAGATACCTAGAGACTTACTATAGTCCTTAAGGTCCTAGCCTAACGTATAGCATTAGCATTATTATGGTCCGTAAAGGTTATAGACCCCCTATTACTTATAGACAGAACTAACCCTATATTTAATAATTAGAAGCTTTAATTATAAAATAAGCTTAAAGTTAATATAGACTACTTCCCTACTACCTAAGCTAAAATAGCTTATGTCTTCGGCCGTATTAATGGGGACGTATAGATGCATTTACGTCCGCGATATACCTAGGACTTAGCAGACCCCTTCCTCTCTAAAGAAGAGATAATTAACTGCCTGTCTTCTATTTATAAGGACCCCTTTAAGGTATAGAACGCCCGCCTTAACTATAAAGGCCTAAATATAAAAACAATGGAGACCTTTTTAGCCTTTTAGACCCGTTTTTTATACCTAGCTAGCTAGGCCTAAATCCCCTAGGAAGATCTGCTACTAGACCTATTTAATAAGCTCACCTTAGATCTATAGCAAGCTATACTACTAGTCTTTACTACTATATAGACGCTAAAGGAACTAATAGACTAGTACTTAGTTATTAATTAAGGCCTCTATTAAATTAAGGTATATACTAAGCGGTATAAAGCTAGAAACCCTTTAAACTAGACCGTAAGTAATATAAGAATAGCTAATAGTGCCCTAGTACGGGCCGTAACTCCTATAGTACTAACTATTTAGCCTACTATTAATCTAGCAGCTAGTTATATAGCTAGTCCCGCTATAGGCCCAGTATAGACTTAGCCTATATATAGTAACCCCTATAGGCAAGCCCTTAGTAATTAAGGAGCTTACTTTTTATATAGCTAAAAAGACTACTTTATAAGGGACTGCCTAATAGCGGCAAAGATAAATAAGGTCCTATTAATTTAAGAGGATAGTATAAAGCTAGAAAAAGAGGAACCCTAAAGAAAGACTCCTCTTTAGGGTTAAAAGGGATTAATATGTCACATATTAATCTAGGTTGGCTAGTTAGTAAAAGAAGCTACACTATTCCTTATACTTTATTCCGTAATAGATATTAAGTTTTAACCTTTACTTTAGCTAACTTGGGAGTAAATGCCTTTACCTTAATTAATATAAAGTGCGCTATAAAACTAGCTAACTTTTTAAATACGCCTTTAGAAGAACTGCCTAAGCTAATTCCTATTTATGGGTATAATAGACGGGTAGGACCACCTATTATAACCATCTTATAGATCTATCTCTATATTAACGAACAAAGGCAGTATAATACCCCCTTCCTTATTATGGACCTTAGAAGCTATAATATAATTTTAAAAAGAAAATGGCTAGCCTATTTAGGCTTATAGCTTAATATACGGAATAGACGGCTTATTTAGCCCATAACTATACCCCTAACACCTTCCTTTATAAAAGAAATTAGTATTATAATAGAGAACCTTATTTAGCTATAGATAAACACCATTTACTAGGCCAACGCTATATATAGGGACTAGGCTTTTAAAAAGGACGTATAGCTTAACCCGTAACGGATCTGTATACTACGCCACCCCCAGACTACCTATATTATACCACCTATACTAAAGATTAAAAAAGTTAATAAAAAGCTAACGGGGCTCCCTATAGGGAACTTAGGCCCTATATAGCTATAAAGAATAGCAAGGAGTATTAGATATTATACTAAATATATAGACCGGAAGGACAACTGATAGAAAATGGAATGGGAGCTAAGGAAGAGTATAAACCTTATACCGCAAAATATGGCCTAATAAAAGTATATAAAGAAACTTATGGACCTTCCCCTAGTTAATATCTACTATATTAGCGCTGTAGGATTCTACTGGAACTTAGTTTAACCTAATACTATTGCCTTTACCACTAGCTTATATAAAATTAATTAAATAATTAAGGAAAAGGAAAGTAAGCTTATAAATAAGGAGTTGATAGAACAAAAACTACCCTATTAATACTGGAAATTTAAGGATATATTCTCTAAGGCAGTGTCTAATGTACTCTCGCCTTACTAACCATACAACTATAAATTAAAATTAAGCTAGATAAGGAAAATACCCTTAGCTATAGCCCCCTTTATTAGCAGTCTACTGCTAAGTTATAGGCTACAAAGTAGTACCTTATTAATAACCTAAATAAGGGCTTTATTAAGCCCAGTTAAGCCCCTTTTAACTTGCATATTCTCTTTACCAAAAAGCTAAATAGAGGACTTTATTTTTATATAGACTACTATAAACTTAATAATATAATTCGCAAGGACCGCTACCTACTACCCTTACTTAATAAAACTTTAGCCTAAATAAGTAGAGCTAAGATCTTTACTAAGCTTAATATTTATTAGGCCTTTTACCAGATTAGGATAGACCCTAAATTAGAAGATTTTATTATATTTTAGACCTATTACGTAATATATAAATATAAAGTACTTCCTTTTAGACTGACCAACGGACCGGCTATATACTAGCAATATATAAACAATATACTCTTTAACTACCTTAATAACTTCTATACGGCCTATCTAGATAACATTATAATCTACTCTAAGAATAAGTTAGAATATAAGGAGTATATCTATAAAGTTCTATAACGGCTCCGCAAGGCCGGCCTCCAAGCTAATATTAGAAAATTGGAATTTAATATTAAGCGTATAAAGTACCTAGGGTTTATTATTAGTATAGACAAAATTAAAGCAGACCTAGAAAATATGGCTGTAATTAACTAATGGGTACCCCTAAGGACTGTAAAGGGGGTATAGTTATTCCTAGGGTTCTATAACTTCTACTAACGCTTTATTAAGAACTATAGTAAAATTACCTAGCCCCTAAGCCTACTTACCCATAAGGACCAGCCCTTTTACTTTAACACTGCATATAGGCAGGCCTTTAATAAGCTTAAGAAACAACTAGTCTCTACTCCTTTACTCGCCCACTTTAACCTAGAATGGTCCTTAATGCTAGAGACTAATGCCTTAGATAGTATTATAGTTAGCATTTACTCCCAAAAGTAGATGGATAGAGAATAGCACCCTATTACTTACTATTTAAAGACTATAGTAGATACTAAGCTAAACTACTATATCTATAATAAAGAAATACTAGCTATTATCTCTAGCTTTTAGCACTAGCGTATACAGTTAGAAGGGACTCCTAAGCCTATCTAGGTAGTCTTTAATTATAAGGCCTTAGAATATTTTATAATAATAAAGGCCCTTATGACCCAGTAGGCATATTAGGCGGATATCCTATCCTAGTTTAACTTCCTAATTATATACCGGCTAGGCGCTATAAATTATACAGACGCCCTTATAAGGCGTAGACAAGACCTAAATAACTAAATAGCTGTAAAGATCTTATTATAGACCTAGATGTTATTACAACTAGAGTACCTTAACCCTTAGATATAGATAGAACTAAATATAGACCCCGTAAAGGCCAAGATATACCCTATTAACCCTACGGAACTTAACCTCATTAATAAGCTACTGTCACGGAGCGAGCACAAGCGGTGATAATATATAGCGAAGTAGATATTATTAAGCTATGTACATAAACTGCGTAATAAAGTCAAGACGTTGCGTGAGGAAAAGGAAGTAGGAAACAGGGGAAAAAGGGTACATAACGTTCGCTTGGTTGCTAGGTTAACGGGTACTATGCTACGCACGGGCAGGGTAGAGCTTAGGTGGCGGTTCTGGTAGAACTTGGTAGAATTCGGCAGTTAGAGGTCCTTGAAGTTGCCAGTTGGCAACTCCGACAGTAGAGACGGCAGATTGCGGCGGAATACGGCAGATTGCTGTCAGATTGCCGTCTCGTGGTCGGTCTCCGGTTGTTCAGTCGGTGGAAACAGGTGGACGTGTGTAAGGTGTCACGGGGGTGTCCCGTGACAGCTACTGTAAGCAAATTATACAGCCCATTTATTATAGGAACGCCGTAAAAAGGCAAAGGATATTAACGGCCTATAGTCCTTTAAAAACGGACTACTAAAGTATAAGGAATGGCTAGTAGTAGCTAAGGAACAGAACTTACAGACTTGGCTTATTGCTACAGCGTTTACTTAGATTTCTATGGTCTACCCTAAAAAAAAATAAGACCTATAAGATTATTGGTAACTGTTACTACTAGCCTAAAATAGTTATAGATATTAACCGCTATATACAAAACTATAACAACTGCTATAGATCTATAATTTTATAAGATAAGACCCTAGGACTATTAAAACTACTTCTAATACTAGAGCGCCCCTAATAGCATATCTTTATAGATTTCTATAAGCTACCTATAGACCGTAGCGGATATAATATAGCTATAGTTATAGTTTACCGCTTTAGCAAGCGCCTATTCTTAATCCTATGTTATAAGAATATTAATACTAAAGAGGCGGCCTAACTATATATCTACTACGCCTACTAAATTTACGGATTATTAGATACTATTATATCCGACTATAGGTGTAAGGCTATTGCCTAGGTGTATAGTAGGGAGCAGGCAAGCCGAGCATAAGTCACAAGGAGAGTCGATGGAAGAGGACGATATGGTAAAGAGTAGGTATGGTAATACCCTAGTACAGAGACGAACCGATGAGGAGGGAAGGGCTGCAAGCCCAAGGGAGCTTATAAGGAGGTGCCAAGGGCTAGCCGAAGGCTAGCCTTGGCAGCCGCCAAAAGATCCCTTACAATAGGCCATAGTTTATATCGGCTTTCTAGAATAAGTTTACCCAGATTCTAGGCATTAAACTAAAGCTTTTTATGGCATACTACCCCTAGATAGACGGCTAGACGGAGATTATAAATTAGTATTTAGACTAAAAACTCTAACCCTTTATTAACTACTTTTAGGATAATTAGGCCAAACTACTACCTCTAATAGACTACGCCTAGGCTACCCTACCCTATAACTCTATAGGATTTGCACCTATCCAGCTAGAAATAGGGTATTTACCCTATATAAGCTTTGACTGGGAAAGAACGGAAGGGCTATAGACTATACACAAAAAACTATCTTATAAAGAAGCCTAGCATTACGCTAAACGCTTAGGAGAAGCCTAAAAAGTAGCCTATATAAACCTAGAAAAGGCCTAAAAATTAATAGAATAGTAAGTAAATAAGTATAGACGTAAGCCTAACTTTACTATAGGCAATAAGGTCTAGGTTATAATAAAGAACTAAAAGATAGAGTGGCCTAGCTATAAGCCAAACTATTAAATAGCAGGACTGTATAAGGTTCTTAAAAAGAGAGGCAACTTATATAAAGTAAAGCTCCTAGATTCAATTAAGGTCCACCCTAAATTCTTACTAGATAAGCTATAGAAAGCTATAAACAACCTATTACCTAGATAAAAGAATAAACCGCCCCTGCTAATTTAAGTTAATAGCGATAATAAATGGGAAATTAAAGAAATACTAGCCTGTAAACTCGTATAGGGAACGCTAAAGTACCATATAAGTTAGAAAGGATATGATCTGGACCCCACTTAGTACCCTATATAAAACTTTATAGGTAGTTCCTATAAGTTATAAGAGTTTTATAGCCGCTACCCTAACAAACCTAAACCGCTAAAGTACTTAGATAAGTAGATAGAATACTAGTATAGTAAGGATAATAGGTTGCCTATAGAGCATAAAGATAAGAACGCTCTATAGGTGCAATACGGATATATAAAGCCTAAGGGCAGGCTTTTTTAGAGGGGGGGGTAATATTATAGTACTGGCAGAATATGGCAGAAAGCTAGCAGAATATAGTAAAAAATAGTAGATTGCGGTTACATGACCAAAGGACTATATATAACTTTAAGCAGTGCTTCTATTCTTCTCCCTTCTATTCTTTAGCTTTAGATCCTTATTTATAGACAATCCAATTATATAGGCTTACGCGACCCTCTTATTATGCTTATGCCTCGATTAACTAAGTTGCTAACAGGCTATAGGCCTAAGGAGCTTATAAGGAGGTGCCAAGGGCTAGTTAAAGGCTAGCCTTAGTAGCTCCTAAGAGCCCCTAGGCATGCACCTAAGTAAGAAATATAATACCCCTTATAGGAATTTGCTGGCTATTTTATTATAAGTATTCTATTCTACTCCTAAGCTAAATATATTACTTTTACTAAATAAATTAAGGTATTATCCTCTATAAGAATAGGCTGGTGTTATAGTATTTGCTATAATTTTAATGCAAAAGTCTTAATATTAGGGCATATATATATTCTATAGACGTCGCCATTTATTATCTTCCGCTTATAGTTAAGCTTAATATACCTCCCCTTAAGTAAGACACCTCCCTAAGCAAGACAATTTTTAATACTTTTTTTAAAAATTTAAAACTTTAATATAAAGTAAGGATACTCTAAAAAAGCCTTTTAAAAATCATATAAAAAGAGTTTAAAGGGATAAATTTTTATTAATAAAATTTTAGTTTTTTTAATTTAGTATAAATATAATAAAGCCTTATAGAAAATACTATGGTAAACTCGCTAATAGGCTAGGTATATAGGTAAATAAGAAGTTAATAATATAATAATAACTAGTGGAGTAGTTGCCTAATAGATTAACTCCAATTATATTTTAAGATTTATTATAAAGAAAGAAACTATTTAGGTAGGGACTATAGTCCTTTAAATATATAATACTGCGCTTAAGAAATACTAAGTATATTTAGTATGTTTAGTATATAATACTCCTTATAGATCCTATAGATTTTATATAACTTGGTTACCCCTTATCCTATAGTTTAACTAGTTTTAATACCTTTTACATTTCTACTACTAATCCATTTATATCCTCTCTTAGTAGCCGTACTACTACTAATATAAAGTCCATAATACTATCCCCCTCTTCTTTATCTTTATCCTTAAAGATATTTTATATCTCTAAGTTGTCTATTAGAGGTATAGTATTCCTGTTTTTAATTTAGTGACCTTTATTATTTCTAATACCTCCTATTAAATCCTCTATGTCTAATTATTATATACGCGTAATTTTAACAATTCTTTTACTAGGTAAAATTATACCTCTATATTCTTGTTATTTGGAAAAAAAAGTTAATATATATTACAATTACGGCTCTATCCAGTTACTAACCTTTTTCCTATACTAAGTATACGAAATTAATATACGTTTATTGTGACGGGCTTGTATAAATGCTTTTGAACTAAAGCTTGTAGATTGCTACCATATAAGAATACTAAGCTAAGGAGAAGGAAAGAGGGTAAAAGGGGGCTCTAGGGGTATATAAGCACGCCATAGGCGGACTCTAGATATTACGCCAAGTCAGCTATAGGGGACGGTGCCCTAGCACCGTCACATCACCCCCCCTTCTAAAAAAGCCTGCCCTTAGGCTTTATCCCCTTATAGAAGAGAAAGAAGAAAAAGAAAAGATTTTTTTTAGCATTTGGCGCTTAATCGCGATACTGGTTAATATAGGACTTATAGCAGTCCTATAGCTCCTGCAGCTGCAAGAGGTATATTACTATACCTAGTTAATATAGGGCAGACAGCCGTCCTGTAGCTCCTGCTACTGCGAGAGGTATATTGCTAGAAGCCCTCTATTGGTTATTCCTTCTCTAAAACTCTGGTACTTCCTAGCTCTCTATCCCCCCTTTTATTATAGCACGCCCCAAGCTATAAAAAAAAGAAGCCCCCCTACTCCCCCTCTTATAAAAAGGTAAGTAAAAAGGTTTTAATAAGGGTAGGAGGGTTAGGGAGTTATAGCTCGCATACATATTAGCATAAGCTCTTGTCCGTTTAGTAGCAGTACAATGCCAGTAATAGGGTTGTTTAGGTGGTAGTATAATGCCAGCAATAGGGTTATATTCCATAGGCAGATTGGCATAGAATCTTATTAGTAGGTCGCGTTTAAATTACTATTAGGTCGCATTTAAATTATATTTAGGTCGCAGGCATATCGGCATAAAACTTGTCTATTTAGGCAGCAGTATGGTACTAGCGGCGGGTTTGCCTTTGAGAGAGCTATACTCTATCTGGCCGGGTATACCTAGGGAGCAAAGCTCTACCTAGTTGTGTTTGGGTTGTAGGCTTATTAGTATAATAGTAATCGGTATCGCAGGTGTATTGGCAATATCTTATTAGTTTAGGTAGCAGTACAGTGCTAGCGGCGAGGTTGTATTTTAAGGAGCAAAGCTCTACCTTATATACAGTTAATACTATAGGCGAAGTAGTAGAAGTTGGTTAATTATAGGCGGAGCAGTAAGGGTCAGTTGGCTGCTAATAAAGTAGTAAGGGTTAGTTAGCTACAGGCAGAGCAGCTAGGGTCTATTATAATAGCAGTACAGTATAAGCGTTAGGTGGTAATAGTAGGTTAAACGTTTAGAGCTTAATCTATTAGTTAGCTAGTAGATCGTAGGTGCATTAACGCGATTGTTATTATTCGCAATAGCAGGCGTATTAGCGCTATCGTTATTTAGTTAGGGTAGTAGTATAGTGCTAGTAACAGGGTCGTATTTTAAGGAGCAAAGCTCTCCTTATATATAGTTATTACTATAAGTAGGGCAGTAAAAGTTAGTTATAGTACTATAGGCAGAGTAGTAGGTGTTAGTTAGCTACGGTATATAGTAAGGTACTAGTTTAGCTGCAGGCGGAGCAGTAGAGGTTAAGTGTGGTACTGCAGGCAGAGTAGTAGAAGTTGATTATAGTGCTGCAGTAAGGTAGTAAGGTATTAGTTTAACTACAAGAGGTATATTACAGAGGTTGGGTGGTAGTATAGTACTAGCGTTAGATAGTAGATAGCAGGCGTATCAGCGCTATTATTAGTTGATTAATCATAGGCGTATTAACGCGATTATTTGGTTAGTAGATTATAGGCGTAACAGCATAATTAGTTAGTTAATTAGGCTATAGGTATATTAGCAGTTGTTATCTATTTAGGGTAGCAGTACGGTGTAAGCAGTAGGGTTATATAAGGGGTAAAGCTCCACCTTATATATAGTTATTACTATAAAGGGGGTAGTAGAAGTCAGTTAGCTGCAGGTAAGGTAGTAAGTAGTTAATTAGCTGCGGGCAGAGTAGTAAGGATTAATTAGCTACAGGCAGAGTAGCGGAGGTCTATTATAATAGCAGTATAGTATAAGTATTAAGTAGTAATAGTAGTTAAATATAGAGCTTGGTCTATTAGTTAGTCGGTTTGCATTTAAATTACATTTAAATTACATTTAGATCGCAGGCGTAATAGCGCGATTATTATTTAGTTTGTCTAAATTAATTTCGGTGTTAAAGCTTATACAGCTTAGTATTAACCTTGTTATTAAAGCGTATAAATGTGTAAGGGTATAAAGAGGCTTTAGGGAAGATTTAAAGGAATAATATAAATTCTATCTAAATCTAAGAGTATATAGCTCTTGCAGAGTACAAGACGTTGCGTAAAGAAGAGAAGGGAATAACGAGAGAATTATATAATTAAATATTTAGGGGCTTGGTGGTTAATGCGTGCATATATATGCACGCGATCTTTAACGGATTTCGGTAGAATTTAGTTAAAGCTTTAGAATTTATCTATTAAGTGTTTCACCAAGACATTCCTATTATAATTGGGCTAGTCCTATTACAGTACCCCCCCTTTTAGCTAAAGGTTTAAAATAATTCAATTTAGTTAAGAATTTATAATTTTATTACGGGTTGTATTTTAGTGTTAAGTAGTAGTCTTGGCGAGGCAAATCTAACTAATTAGATAACTTTAACCGGCGGTTAAAGTTCCTTAATATCTTATATGTTACGTAACTATATTACAAACATTATAATACTTTTTAAGTTCTTTTTAAATTTAAGTTTCCTACTATTATATTTTGTGTATTTATATTAGGTAGCAGTTATTTACCTTTATATTATATCTATCTAGCTAAAGCAGGCCGTAAAGGATAGTCTTTATAGAATTTTTTTACTAGGGAAGGCGCATCGGCCTTAATCTATTTATAGGTTTCCTAGGTTTATGTTTTATATCCTTTCTACTTAATAAGAAGTTTAAATTATTTAAATTATGTTTTCTATTATATATTATTAATTAAGTTAATAAAGTATAAACTATTACTATTATTAATAATTATAGAAGGTAGTGGTGGGATTTTATAAGTTATAGGATTATCTTTTAAAAGTTATAAAAAGCTTATATAAAACATTAGGTGTATTTTTATCTTAGTTAGTAGTTTAAGCCTATAGGTATATAGGCTTAGTTTTTTCTTAATTTAGTATAGGCCTATAAACTTCTAATTAAGCTTCTTTAAGGGTCGTTAAGTCTTTAGGTTTTATATGTTTAAGTAAACTATATTACCTTCCTTAAAGTCCTATACAGGAGCTCGTCCTTTATTTATATGCCATTTCTATACCATTTAAGCGTATATTAATTCACTTTATAATAATTCCGTTAATTACTTTATTTAATTAGCAAAGTTATAAGCGTTAATTAACTAGATCTATTTAATCATAGGTCCTATTATATTAATTTTAGGTTATAGTTTAAATCCAAGTTAAAGATCTTATCTATAGGTCGCGTAGAATAGCGTTACGCCTATTAATACGTTTATTATATTATTTATAGTAAACTTAGCTAGAGGCAGCTATTTTTCCTAATTATCTTATAGGTAGGAGTAGTATATTTATAGGTATTGTTCTATAATTGCATTTATAATTGTAACGGAACCTTGTAGTAAGAACTACGGTGGGTCCTATTATTAGGCTAGGTATATAGGTAAGAATAAATCAATAACATAATAATAACTGGCGGAGTGGTTGCCCAACAGATTAACTCTAATTATATTCTAAGATTTACTACAAAGAGAGAACTATCTGGGTAGGGACTATGGTCCTTTAAATACACAACCATACTCCTAAGAAATCCCTTTGCTCTATTAATCCGCTGATCCATTAATCCGTTAATCTGCTTATAGATCCCACGTTCCTCTAATCCTATAGATTACAGATTAACTATATAACCTTAGTTACCATTCCTCGTTATATAGTTCTACTAGCTCCATCCTGGACCGTGCCTATATTAACCAACTAGCTTCCTCTGACTCTTCTCTAAGTAGTTGTAATATTGTACTTAAGCTATCTGTAACACTATCTCCCTTCTCTTTATCTTTGTCCTTGAAGATTCCTAATATCTCCAAGTCGTCTACTAGAGGTGTGATGTCTGTTTAATTAATTTGGCTAATATCTTTACTTATTATGCCTAAAGCATCTTCTTCTTCTTCTACCGATTGTCGTAATTGTGTAGTACTTAAGATTCTTTCTTTAGGTAAGGCCATGCCTTCCTATTCCCGCTATGCCGATAAGAAGTTAGTATATGTTATAATTGCGGCTCCCTCTAGTTGCTAACCATTCTCCTATGCCGAGTGCACTAAGTCAAACGTTTGATTACTTTATAACGTTTACTCTGTGTCTAACGCTAAATATGCGCGTCCTATGACTCTTAACAGTTTTTGCGTTCCCTAAGTAACTTGTTATAGGGTCTTATGTTTAATCCAAGGCCAAAAGGCTTAAGAGCTTGCTTATAGCCGCCTATAATAAACTTTGTTGTTCTACTAAGAAATCAGCCCTGTTGCTAGAGGCTTAATGCCGTGCGTTAGAAGCATCTGCTTGCGCGTTTAAACTTTAACAGACTGCCTTTGCTTAGCTAACCCGTCTTAAGAAGATGTATGAGAAGGTTCGTTCTAAGGAGTTTCGCCTAGTTAAGCAGGGTCTTTGTAAGCTAGAAGCGGAGGAGGCTAAGGCAGACTTGTGTTTACCAGTAAGGGAAACAACTCCAAGTAGCTTAGTAGGTGCTCCTCTTAGGTCCCTCTTAGGTGACTTATTCTTTTGCAATCCTTTCTTGTTAATATTACCTGACCTGCTTTCTTTTAATACTTCCATACCTTTCCTATAGTATTCTCTAAGTTGCTTAGTAGTTCCTAGATAGTCTTACTATAGCCTATCCACTTTACTTTATACTATGTTTTATTATCTATATCCTTGTAACTGATGATCCTTAAAACTTGCTATTTATCTTCCTTTTATCCTCTATACATGTCTGCCTTATAAACTGGTGGCTTAATATCTCCGTGTGCTAGTTCTAACATTGTGATATATTATATAGGGTAGATCTTTATTTTGGCTAATAGGCTTAACTTATACATAACTAATAAAATTCTTTATTTAACTTTAAAAGGTCCTAGTCTAACATGGTCTAATTTCTTGCTTAGCCATCAACTCTTAAAATTTTTATATAGTAGCCACACTTTATCTCCCTCCTTAAGGTCTGGTCCCTTAGATCTCTTAGCATTGTAGTACCTTTTCATCCTTTACTATACTAGCTTGGCTATTTCCGTAAGGTCTATATAAAGATTTATTAACGTCTCCATTCTTTATTTAGCTGTGCTACTCGTCTTTTTTGCTTAATATGGCGATAATAATGTTCTTAGTTTATACCCATAATTTGCCTTAAATGGTAATGTCCCTATTCCTTCTTATAGTGTTGTATTGTATATAAACTATATAACTGGTAATAATAATACCTAATTATTCTATGCGTAATTAATATAATGCCTTAGATACTGTTCTAGTATCTAGTTTAGTCTTTCCGTTTATCCGTCCGTCTGTAGATAATACGCTGTAGAGGTTGCTGCGCGAACTCCTTATTCTATCAGAAACACCTTCTAAAATACTACTATAAATCTTGGATCTTTGTCCAATATGATTTTGTTTAGTGCTCTATATCTTGCAAATACTTCTTTTATATAGATTTTAGCGACATCTTTTACTAATATCTCTTTAGTGTATGCTATAAAGTATCCCTACTTTGTTAACTTGTCCACTATTACTAAGATTATGTTATGATCTTGTCCTGTAATAGGATCTCTTAACTTTGGTAGTTTAACAATAAAGTCCTATAATATAACCTCCTATGGTCTTCCTGGTACTTTAACAAGTTATAGCCCTCTATACGGCTTATACCTTGTTGGTTTGTTCCTTTAGTAATCTAAACATTTTTTTATAACTTGTCTTGCTAGTTCCTAGATTTCTTAAATAATATACTCCTTTTAAAGTCTTAACACTAGTCCTATAGACCTGTTATATCCTTATATTATTCCCTTGTGGAATTCCTTAATAAATTCTTCTGTAACAGACTTAGGTATATACGTTGCTTCTCTATTTTTATATTGCTCTAAGTCTAGATTCTCTACCTATGCTTCTTAAATCTTCTATGTCTAATTACTCTTTAGTAATTCGTGGATCTGACTTTCTTTGGTTGCTATAATCCTTAGATAATTATACCTAATTAATCCGTCTTAATCCTTTCGCAATAAAGCTTACTTTGTAGTTTAGCCTTTCTACTTAGAGTATCTGCTCGTGCATTGTCTATACCCTTAATATGCTGAATCTCGAAATAGTATTCTGTAAGCATTTCCGCCTATCTAACCTATCTTTAGTTAAGTTCCTTTATTATTAGAAATCCTATAAGGTTCTTATAGTCTGTCTTAACCACAAATAGTTTCTCTATACCTTATAAGAATGCTCTCTATTTTTTAAGTGCTATAACTATACCTAACAACTCCTTATTATAGATATTGTAGTTTAACTCTAGTGGTGTTATCTTCTAACTATAGTATGCTACTGGATGCTATACGTCCTGGTGCTTCTATAGCAAGTATACTCCTAGTATAAAGTCTAATGCATCTATCTCAACAACCATTTTTAACTTTGGTTAATAGATCTTAAGGACTAGCTCTTAGGTAAACAACTCTTTAAGTTCCTAGAATAGCTTCTTCTACTTACTACCCCAAATCTATAGTTCCTCTTTCTTTATTAGCCTTATAAATGGCTTAATACTTTTTAACTACTATGCTATAAACCTCCTATAGTAGTTGCAAAACCCTAGAAATAACCTTAACTGCGTAATATTCTCTGGTTCTTACCAACTTACTATAGCTTTAACTTTCTTTAGGTCTATACTAATCTTTCCTAGTTCAATAATGAATCCTATAAAATTGGTTTTCTTTATAAAGAACTCGCATTTCTTAATTGCTACTAGCATCTATTCTTCCTATAGTCTCCTTAAGACCCATTTAACGTGTTCTCTATATTCTTTCTTATTTTCTAAGTAGATAATGATATTATTAAGATATACTATAATAAACTTATCTAGGTATTCTCCTAACACGCTATTAATTCGCTTCTGGAACATTACTAGTGCGTTTATAAGTCCGAATTATATAACTAATAGTTTATATAGTCCTTTCTTTAACCTAAAGGCTGCCTTCTATTCATCGCCTTCCTTGATCCTAATCTAATAGTACGCCTACCTTAGATCTATCTTTGTAAAGACTTTTACGTTGCCTATTCTGTCTTAGATTTTGCTAATTAAGGGTAAAGGATACCTGTCCTTCCTAGTAATGCTGTTTAACTGTCTATAGTTTATATACATCCTAAGTTTTCTGTTTTTCTTTAGCATAAACAATACTGGATATCCTACTAATAACTATAACGGTCTAATATATCCCTTATGTAAGTTCTCCTAGATAAACTCTTTAAGCGCTACTAACTCTATTTTAGTAAGCTTATAGATTAGAAAGAACTTTAGACTTATTCCTTCTTCTAATTCTATTTTATAGTCCTATACTATATGCTCTAACAGCTTTTTACTTTCTAGTGACTATAACTTTTTTCTATACTTGTGGTATCTCTTTAGTATATAACTTAAGCCTTGCTTAGTCTCTTTATATATCGCTCTAACTTAGTACTATACTAACTTAGTTTACTGTCGCATCTTATACTATTAAGTATCCTTAATATTAACCTAACCTATAACCTAATTAATTTTTAGATTATACTCCTATAACTAAGGCATTCCTAGTATCGCCTTATCCTGTCCTAACGGTAGGATATTAAAAGACATTCTAACCTGTCTTCCTTTAATAGTTAACTAAATAGGTCCTATTTTAAGATTAATAATGCCTCCTCTATAGGCTATTTAATCTCCTAAAATTGTTATAAGTGGATATGGGTGTTCCTTCTGTCTATACAGTAACCCTATCCTTTCTACTGCTTTTGGTAATACATGGTTCCTTATTACTCTACTATCTATTAACACTTTAAACTGCTAATCTTGCCATTTAACTTATAAATTTAGGTGTTGTCCTTAAATTCCTTTAAGGGTTTAAGGCTTTAACACTAGTTCCCTCTAGTCCTATACGCCTCCCCTTTTCCTAACTATTGGCTGCTAGATCCTGCTTATACTTAGTCCACTCTTAGCCAATACTTAGTTTGTTTCTTTTCCTCTATATACTATAGATAAGTGTTCTCTAAACACTCCTACCACTATTATCTATCTAGGTATTCTTCCGTAAGGAATCTTTTTAGTTAAAGTATTAAGTCTCCTTAACCTTATACTTCTACTAGGTGCTATTTATATATATACTTAGTATTCCTAAACCACTTTTTCTCTGGTGCCTAATATATCCTTACTAGGTACTTCCGGTTCTTATTTTTTAGTACTCTATGCATATTACACATGTTATCCATATAAGCTATCCATAATAGTATATAATGCACTATATATTTTAGGTTAACTTTTAGTTTGTCTTTGTTCTTAAGTTTAAACCTATACCTAGTTAACCTAATTACTAGTATCTCTGTTACGGGTACTAAGATTTGTTATTTACTTCTCCAGTCCCTAGATCCTTCTTCTAGGTTCCTTAACATTATAATTAATGCTTCTTTAATATAACTTATGCGTTTCTCTATAATGGGTTAGTCTTAAATAACTTTTTTATCTAGCTACATATAAAAATCTTCCTATTTATTATTATGTTATTGCCTATACTACTTTCCGTATAACTAGTTTAGTGTATATAGTCTATCTATTAGAAAGTACCTTATTATTACTGCGTTATAACATCCTTTAGTATGTCTTTCTTTAAACCTAGTTAGGATATCTAAATCCTCTTCTTATTCCAGTTTATCTAACTACTTTACCCTAGGTGTCCCTGCACTTGGCCTATTAATAACTCTTTATATGGGTGCTCTGTCCCTTATATAACCTAGCATAGCTAACCTCTTGTCTAGCTTTTGCTCTTGCTATATAATAATTCTTATCCTAAACTTATTTATAGTTTCTTGTTTTCTGCGTCTTGCAGCTAGATCTTTATAGTTATCTTACTTTTTAATCCTGGTATTAACTATTTAATCTTTAGGCTAAACACTATGTTTACCTAGAATTGCTAACATTCTTATTTGTTCCCTAAACTTATAGTTCTTAAACTTACGTCTAGTACTTATTTGTTTGTCTATAAACTAAGTAACTGCCCTTTCCTATTAGTTTTCGTCCGTTATGGGTCCTTAGGTGTATCTTATCTTATCTTAAGAATCTTAAGCTTCTTATATCTCTTCTTAAGAATCTTAAGCCTATGGCCTTTTGCCTTTATTAAGTAATAAGCTAGCACTAGTAGTTATTTACTTGCTTGGTTTCTTCTAAACATTGCTCCTATTATCTTATAAAGCAATGGAAATTATATCTAATAGTGTTACAATACCCGTTACTAAACCTTGTTCTGTGATGGTCTTAGTCTCTACTTCTATTTTAACTTCTCTAAGGTTTATATGCTCCTAATAAGCTGCCTTCATTGCCTTATTATTGGTAAATGCTTCGCCTATATTAAACTTATTGTCTTTAATGTCCAATTTATAAGCTAGTTTGTTGGTTTCTTTAAACTTAAATAACAATAGCTCCTATAGCTAATAGCTTACGCTATACTTAGCATCCTTATAAATTTGGCATGCGTTGTTATAACAAAACGTAAAACTGTTAATTAAACACTCTTTTATTCCTTATAGTGCACTATTATCCCTCTATACATACGTGTCTCCTACTAGTTGGGTTCTCTTTACTATATAGTTACTCTAACCACCTCTATAGTCTTTAGCAAAATAACCTTATTTTCCGCAATTTATGCAAGCCCTATCTTTAAACTATTTTTCTTGCTATAGAGTCCGCCTAAATGTCTTCTACTACTAAGATCCCTGGTTTGGCCTCTGCTCCTAGGTCCTTTAATTACTAGATTCTTAACCTCTAGGTTTCTATAGTTTCTTTCCCCATCTTTAGGTTTCTTTAGTACCGCTTAGGTCTATTGGCTCTACGCCATTCTATAGTTTTTAACTCTATGTCTGTTGTTACGTACTCTACACCTTATACAACTATAGAACTCTATCTTACCCTTTCTTAGCTTGTTCCCTTTAATAGATCCTATTATTAATCTTTATTAACTAGTCTATTAACTCTCTTAGAGTATCCACATCTTCTATTAGAATAATTGCGTCCTAGACTTTAGCCTTAAGTCCTTACTTATACTATGCCATAAGCGCCCTATTGTTCCACTTAACCTGCGTAGCTAGTGTTTAAAACTACGTTGTATACTTAATAGCTAAAGTGCGTTATACTAAGTTCTAAAGTTTTCATTCCGTTGTTGTAGTTGCTTTAGGGTCTCTAAATATTTATATTAACCGTTCCGCGAATCCGTTCCAACTTATAAACACATACCGTATATCTAGGTTAGTAGTTATTACACCATTTACTTATATCTCTGTAAGGTAAGGCTTAAACCACTCTAGAGCTCTTCCTATTAAGAATAGTCCTGCGTACGCTACCTAGTCCGTAGGTGTTGCTAACTTCGCTCCTTCCTATATAACCTTAAAATGCATCTGTATAAGAAACCCTTTAAGCTTTAACTTCTCTCCTAAGAATTATTTAATTAAAGGTAACTTAACCTTTACTGCTCTAATTCTATTAATGCGTTCTTTAAGTAGCCTGCTATTATCCTATAAGTAATTAACTATTTCTTATAACTAACCTTGCGTAACCACTTAAGAATCCATATCTTCCATACTGGTGTCTCCTGGCCCTGAGGTCGTGGCTGCCGTTAACGTCGTTGTGACTAGTACTTTAGGTGGCATATTATTTAATCTTGTTTAATACCATAACCTTGGTAGTAAATGTGTAACGGAACCTTATAGCAAGAACTACAGTAGGTTCTATTATTAGGCTGGGTATATAGGTAAGAACAAATTAATAACGTAATAATAACTAGCAGAGTAGTTGCCTAACAGATTAACTCCAATTATATTCTAAGATTTACTATAAAGAGAGAACTATCTAGGTAGGGACTGTGGTCCTTTAAATACATAACCATACTCCTAAGAAATCCCTTTACTCTGTTAATCTGCTGATCCGTTAATCTGTTAATCTGCTTATAGATCCCACGTTCCTCTAATCCTATAGATTATAGATTAACCACGTGACCTTAGTTACTATTCCTCATTATATAGTTCCACTGGCTCCATCTTGGACCGTGCCTATATCAACTAACTAGCTTCCTTCAACTCTTCTCTAAGTAGTCGTAACATTGTACTTAAGCTGTCCGTAATAATAATTTTAGTTTAACTATCTATATTAGTATTACAAGGTGATATTACGTAGCTATAGTTCGTAGATAGTATAATAATTATTAAAAAGGCTTATAATCCATTAGAATAAGGAAGGGCGAGGAGCTTAAAACTCCTCACCACGCTAGTGCCGCGGCGATATGTGACAACCGCTTGCCTCATTCCCAACACTAGCAACTCTTCTTTTGTGGTTGCTATCTATATACAAATACTGCTTAACTAGCGTACCAAATATCAATCCTCCTAACTTACTATTACTATTGTAAGATAAGTCTCGCTGTCCTAAAATTTACCTTTTAATATGTGGTGCTTTCTTGCTTAGGAGTTATGGTTAGATATCGTGTTAGGGCCGCTAAGGCGCTAGTTATAAGCGAGCCAATAGCAATTTTCCATGCTAGGTATAGAAAATCCTAATTAGCTGGTTAAAATTAGGGTCTATAGAATACTATACTCTTACTCCCTTTTAACCCATCCTTTAACTTATATATATAGAGTATTTATATTAACAAACGTTTCTAAAGCCTTGTTTAGGTTTGCCTTTATTATTATATCTGCTAGGTTGTCTTGACCGTTAATCTATTAAATCTTAAAGAGTTCTTGCTGTTTATAGGATTAATAAAGTGCTATAATATTAATTATAAGGCGCTTCTTTTTTGTAGTACCAAGCTTAACCAAGCACTTATAGAGGGAGTATAAATTGGTGCATATAATTGTAGGGATAATAGGAAGTTTAAGTCGATCTATAATTATCTTTAGGGTAGCTCCAATTGTAATTACTATATTAACTCCGCTAACTATTCTATATATCTCTAACGCTAGAACGCTTTAAGTAACGCGTTTACTCTTAGTTAAGCTCTAATAGATAAAATTGCTATAGATTATAAAGTTATTCTCTTTAGTAAATTTGTTTATAATAATAATCTTATATCCTAACTAGGAGCTAAAATCTTTATTATTTATAAACGATCTATTGACAAATATAAAGAGCTTGGCGGTAGGAAGATTAATAGGCATATAGAGTAGTCCCTAATCGAGATAGTTCATTTGCTAGAAAAGACGTTTATTTAGGGCAAGAATGTCATCCTTAGTTAGTTCCTAGTATTAGGCAGCAATAGAGAGATTAAATAAAGCCTTAGGTTAATAGATAGAAGTAACATAAGCTCTATAAGCGCGTTACTCTACATATCCTTACTTTAGAGAATTAGCGTTAATAACGTTAATCTTCTTGCCTTAACCCTTCTAGCGCAAAGCAATAGAATCCTTGTTTAGGGAGAGGGTGCATCTATTAAAGAGTAATAGTATTATTAAACCAAGCTTTTCCTTTAGCTTTGCTATAAGATTTACCTTTACTAACTTATCTTCTTTAAGAGCTAAGAATTGGTCGTCTCCTAAGATAATTATATTATTAGTTTATATGCTGATGATTCCAAATAGAGTTCCTATGGTTATAATTAGGAAGCATAGGTTAAATATAGAAGTAGTTATTAAAAGCTTCTCTTTATAGTGCTTACTATAGGTAGCCCACTAATAGGTTCCTGCCTCTGCGATTCCATATAATGGCTTAAGCACAACTATAATTGTATCTCCGGGATATTAGTAACAAATTTGCTCTAAAAGGTATGCTAATATTAAGCACTAAAGGTGTGTCTCTAATTAGGTATAGGCCTAAGTGATATCTTATAAATAGACCGCTATTCTATTCTTTATTAAGGAGGGAGCTAGTGTAATAATAACTCGCTAACTAGCTTGTTAAATCGTGGGAGATTATATAAGAATTACCTCCTTACTATTATTATTATAACCTTAGATAACAAGCCTTAATTTCTTAAATAGGGTGTTAGTAGTTTTGCCTTTAATCTTATTAACCATTCTTAACTTAAAGATACAAACTTTGTTAAACTTAGTAGGGTTATACTTCTTAAATTTAAAAACTCCTTTTATAATAAGACTATTAATCTCCTACTTATTAGATGCTTGGAAAGGAGCTCTAGGAGTTATAATATAACCTTCTTTTTAGAGCTATTTTGTAAGCTTAAAGTCAGCCTTCTCCTTGGTTATTATAAAGGCCATTAATCACTTAATTCCATTCTTAATAGCGGTAATAAATTGCTCTTTAAAATTAACAAGATATTGGCGATTTTATAATCCCTTTAGGCGACCTCTACCGCGTTATAGTTGCGGCATATCTACTATAATTGTATTAGGATTATAGTCGTCTTCTAAAGCATATTAATCATGGTTCTCCTCTAAGGTATCTTTTAGGGCATCCTATAAAGGCTCAAAACTATTATCTTTATAGTAAGGCTTAATAACGGTTAAATAGAATTAAGTGGGTCTATAAGGCATTTAAATAGTGCAAGTTTAACCATTAATTATAATAAGTTAATATGGGCCTAACCATCCTCCCTTTTTATGCTATACGCGTACCTTAGACTAGAGTAGTAGATCAAGCGTAGTTAAGGTATTTAGGCCATTTTTTATTCCTAGTGCGTTATTAACCTGGCGTATAGCGTAGAGACATCGCACCTCCTTTATTGCCTTGCGAATAGCCTCAGCTCATTGCACAATAGAGGGAGATAGTGGAGAATTATTAGTTATTTAAGGGTAGGCGCTAAAGACTAGTAATATAGGTACGAGTCCATCTAGGCCAGCGGAATTGTTAACGGCTTTAACAGCCATTTATAAGGTAAGTTCTTTGCTAGCATCCTCTAGTTTTAAAGAGATAATCTTATATACGCGATATAATGGCGTATAATATCGCTCTACTTTTCTAACGCTATTATATACCTTAATAGGAACTTCCTTGACCTTAATTACCATTGCCTTTATCTATTATTAAAACTCTATAGATAAGAAGTTCTTTTCTATATTATAGATAATTTAGTTAGGGGGTTCTAGGTAGACATTAATCTAGTATAATTAAAGGGTATTCTATGCGTTCCTAGCTAACATATCCTTTAAAAATTATGCAGCTTAAAAGGAGGTTAAAAAGTTAACAACTTAGAGTACTGGCTTGCCGCTAAGATACATAACATTAATAATAATACAGAAGTTAAAGTTATAGTTATCTTTAAAGGCAAACTTAAATTGGCCAGGGGACTTCTAGTTCATTTAATAGTAATAGCAGTATTTTATAAGATGCTTAATTGCCTTAACCTTAACTTTATAGCCTACTTGCTAAAGAACCCTAAGTAATTAATAAACGGATAGGTGGCCAAAATAACGGTATAGTTGGCGTAACTCTAACTTAGTTAAGTGGC
>Ga0307507_10003326_pt1 | contig 31505 bp, 9 predicted proteins | sample 7_EM_MG_FD_207223 | JGI IMG/M metagenome (GOLD analysis project Ga0307507, IMG submission 207223) | Populus trichocarpa ectomycorrhiza microbial communities from riparian zone in the Pacific Northwest, United States - 7_EM | ecosystem: Host-associated > Plants > Roots > Unclassified | place... | reverse complement strand
TAGCAATTAAGTATATAATATAGTTTTAAACACTAGCTATATAGGTTAAATAGAATAATAGGGCGCTTATAGCATAGTATAAATAGGGACTTAAGGCTAAAGTCCAGAACGCAATTATCCTAATAGAAGATGTGGATACTCTAAGAGAGTTAATAGATTAGTTAATAAAGATTAATAATAGGATCTATTAAAGGGAATAAGCTAAGAGAGGGCAAGATAGAGTTCTATAGTTATATAAGGCGCAGAGTACGCAATAATAGATATAAAGTTAAAAACCATAAAATAGCGCAGAGCTAATAGACCTAAGCGGTACTAAAGAAACCTAAAGGTAAAAAAAGAAACTATAAAAACCTAGAGGTTAAGGATTAAGTAATTAAAGGACCTAGGAGCAGAGGCTAAACTAGGGATCTTAGCAGCAGAAGATGTTTAGGCGGACTCCATAGTAAAAAAAATAGTTTAAAGATAGGGCTTACATAAATTACAGAAAATAAGGTTATTTCACCAGAGATTATAAAGGTAGTTAGAGTAACTATATAGTAAAGGGAACTAGGCTAGCAGACAGTACATATATATAGAGGGACGACGGTGTACTGCAAGGAATAAAAAAGTGTTTAATTAACAGTTTTGCGTATTATTATAATAACGCATACCGAATTTATAAGGACGCTAAGTATGGCGTAAGCTATTAGCTATAGGAGCTATTATTATCTAAGTTTAGAGAAACCAACGAACTAGCTTATAGATTGGACATTAAAGACAATAAATTCAATAAAGGTGAAGTATTTACCAATAATATGGCAATAAAGGCAGTTTACTAGGAGTATATAGACCTTAAAGAAGTTAAAACAGAAGTAGAAACTAAAACTATTACGGAACAAGGTTTAGTAACGGATGTTATAACACTATTAAATACAATTTCCATCGCTTTATAAGAAGATAGGAGTAATATTTAAAAGAAACTAAGTAAGCAGATAACTGCTAGTGCTAGCTTATTACTTAATAAAGGCAAAAGGCTATAGGCTTAAGATTCTTAAGAAGAGATATAAAAAGCTTAAGATTCTTAAGATAAGATAAGATATACCTAAGGACCTATAATAGACAAAAACTGATGGGAAAGGGTAGTGACTTAGTTTAGTAATAAATAAATAAGTATAGGACGTAAGTTTAAGAACTATAAATTTAGAGAATAAATAAGAACGTTAGTAATCCTAGGTAAACGTAGTGTTTAGCCTAAAGATTAAACAGTTAATACCAGGATTAAAAAGCAAGATAACTATAAAGATCTAGCTATAAGACGCAGAAAACAAGAAACTATAGATAAGTTTAGAATAAGAATTATTATATAGCAAGAGCAAAAGCTAAACAAGAGGTCAGCTATGCTAGGTTATATAAAGAATAAAGCACCTATATAAAGAGTTACTAATAGGCTAAGTGCAGGGACACCTAGGGTAAAATGGTTAGATAAATTGGAATAAGAAGAGGATCTAGATATCCTAACCAGGTTTAAAGAAAGACATACTAAAGGATATTATAATGTAGTAATAACAAGGTACTTTCTAACAGAAAAACCATATACACTAAACCAGTTATATAGAAAGTGGTATAGGCAACGACACAGTAATAAATAAAAAGACTTTTATATATAACTAGATAAAAAAGTTGTCCAAGACTAACCTATTACGGAAAAACATATAAGTTATATTAAAGGAGCATTAATTATAATATTAAGGAACCTAGAAGAAGGATCTAGGGATTAGAGAAGTAAGCAATAAGTCTTAGTACCTATAGCAGAGATACTAGTAGTCAGGTTAACTAGGTATAGGTTTAAACTTAAGGATAAAGATAAACTAAGAGTTAACCTAAAATATACAGCGTATTATACACTATTGTAGATAGCTTATATAAAGGATATATGTAATATATATAGAGTACCTAAAGATAAGAACAGGAAGTACCTAGTAAGGATATATTAGGCACTAGAGAAAAAGCAGTTTAGGAATACTAAGTATATATATAAATAGCACCTAATAGAAGTACAAGGTTAAGGGGACTTAATACTTTAACTAGGAAGATTCCTTATAGAAGAATGCCTAGATAGATAATAGTGGTGGAAGTGCCTAGAGAACACTTATCTATAGTATATAGAGGAAAAGAAATAAACTAAGTATTAGCTAAGGTTAGACTAAGTATAAGTAGGATCTAGCAGCTAATAGTTAGGAAAAGGGGAGGCGTATAAAACTAGAGGGAACTAGTATTAGAGCCTTAGACCCTTAAAGGAATTTAAGGATAATACCTAAATTTATAAGTTAAATAGCAAGATTAGCAGTTTAAAGCGTTGGTAGATAGTAGAGTAATTAGGAACTACATATTACCAAAGGTAGTAAAAAGGATGGGGTTACCATATAGACAAAAAGAACATCTATATCTACTTATAACAATTTCAGGAGATTAAATAGCCTATAGAGGAGGCATTATTAATCTTAAAACAGGACCTATTTAGTTAACTATTAAAGGAAAACTAGTCAAAATGTCTTTTAATATCCTACCATTGGGACAGGACAAGGCAATACTAGGAATACCTTAGTTATAGGAGTACAATCTAAAAATTAATTGGGTTATAGGCTAGGTTAATATTAAGGATACTTAATAGCATAAAGTGCGATAGCAAACCAAGTTGGTATAGTACTAAGTTAAAGCGACATATAAAGAGACTAAGTGAGGCTTAAGTTATATACCAAAGAGATACCATAAGTATGGTAAAAAGTTATAGTTACTAGAAAGTAAAAAGCTGTTAGAGCATATAGTATAGGACTATAAGATAGAACTAGAAGAGGGAATAAGTCTAAAGTTTTTTCTAATCTACAAGCTTACTAAAATAGAGTTAGTAGCGCTTAAGGAGTTTATCTAGGAGAACTTACGTAAGGGATATATTAGACCGTTATAGTTATTAGTAGGATATCCAGTACTATTTATCCCAAAGAAAACCGGAAAACTTAAGATGTGTATAGACTATAGATAGTTAAATAGTATCACTAGGAAGGATAGATATCCTTTACCCTTAATTAGCGAAATCTAAGACAGGATAGGCAACGCAAAGATCTTTATAAAGATAGATCTGAGGTAGGTATACCATTAGATTAGGATTAAAAAAGGCAATAAATAGAAGGCAGCCTTTAGGTCAAAGGAAGGACTATATAAGCCATTAGTTATATAATTTGGACTTATAAATATACTAGCAACGTTCTAGAAGCGAATTAATAGTATATTAAGAGAACACCTAGATGAATTTGTTATAGTATACCTTAACGACATTATTATCTACTTAGAGAATGAGGAAGAATATAGAAAACACATTAAATAGGTCTTAAAGAGACTATAAGAAGAACAGATGCTAGTAGTAATTAAGAAATGCGAGTTCTTTACCAGGAAGACTAATTTCGTTAGATTTATTATTAAACTAGGCCAACTTAGTATAGATCTAAAAAAGATCGAGGCTATAGTGAATTAGCAGGAACTAGAGAACATTATGCAGTTAAGATCGTTCCTAGGGTTTTACAATTATTATAAAAGGTTTATAGCGTAATAGTTAAAGGACATTAAGCTACTTACGCGGTTAACAAAGAAAAAAGAACTATAGGCATGGGGGAAGGAGTAATAAAAACTATTTAAGAGAATTAAAGGGTTATTTACCTAGGAGCTAGTTCTTAAGATCTGTCAACCAGGTCTAGAGACGGTTGTAAAAATAGATATATTAGACTTTATACTAGGGGCATGCTTTATACAGAAATATTAAAATAGATGGTACCCAGTGGCATACTACAGTTAAAAGATGACACTACTAGAGTTAAACTACGACATCTACAATAAGAAGTTGTTAGGTATAGTTACAGCACTTAAAGAATAAAGAGCATTCTTATAAGGTATAGAGAAACCATTTATAGTTAAAACGGACTATAAGAACCTTACAGAATTCCTAATAATAAAGGAACTCAATTAAAGACAGGTTAGATAGGCAGAAATACTTACAGAATACCATTTCGAAATTTAGTATACTAAGGGTATAGATAATGCACGAGCAGACGCTCTAAGTAGAAGGGCTAAACTACAAAGTAATAAAAAGCTATTGGGAGCTTTATTGCGAAAGGATTAAGATAGATTAATTAGGTATAATTATCTAAAGATTATAGCAACCAAAGAAAGTCAGATCTATAAATTACCAAAGAGTAATTAGACATAGAAGATTTAAGAAGCATAGGTAGAGAATCTAGACTTAGAGCAATATAAAAATAGAGAAGCAATATATATGCCTAAGTCTATTACAGAAGAATTTATTAAGGAATTCTACAAGGGAATAATATAAGGACACAACGGAGCTATAGGCTTAATGTTAAGACTTTAAGAAGAGTATATTATTTAAGGAATCTGGGGACTAGCATAATAAGTTATAAAGGAGTGTCTAGATTGCTAAAGAAACAAACTAATAAGGCATAAGCCGTATAGAGGGCTATAACCTGTTAAAATACTAGGAAGACTATAGGAAGTTATATTATAGGACTTCGTTATTAAGTTACTAAAGTTAAGAGATCCTATTACAGGACAAGATTATAACGCGATTTTAGTAATAGTGGATAAGCTAATAAAGTAGGGATACTTTATAGTATGCACTAAAGAAATATTAGTAGAAGATATCGCTAGAATCTATATAAAAGAAGTATTTATAAGACACAGAGCACCAGATAAAATTATATTAGACAGAGATCTAAGATTTATAGCAGTATTTTAGGAAGTATTTCTAGCAGAACAGGGAGTTTGCGCAGTAATATCTACAGTATATTATCCGCAGACGGATAGATAAACGGAAAGACTAAACTAGACACTAGAGTAGTATCTAAGGCATTATATTAATTACGCACAGAATAATTGGGTATTGTTATTACTAGTTATATAGTTTACGTACAACGCAACACTATAAGAAGGAATAGGGACATTACTATTTAAGGCGAATTACGGATATAAGCTAAGAATATCGTTATCGCTATATTAAGCAAAAAAGACGAGTAGCACAGCTAAGCAAAGAATGGAGATATTAATAAATCTTTATATAGACCTTATAGAAACAGCTAAACTAGTACAAGAACGAATAAAAAGGTACTATAACGCTAAGAGATCTAAGGGACCAGATCTTAAGGAGGGAGATAAAGTGTGGCTACTATACAAAAATTTCAAGAGTTAACGACTAAGCAAGAAGTTGGACCATGTTAGACTAGGACCTTTCGAAATTAAGTAAAGAATTTCATTAGTTACAAGGACGTAGAGGACAAAACGTAGTACGAAGTAAAGTAGATAGGCTATAGTAAGACTACCTAGGAACTACTAAGCAACCTAGAAAACGCTATAGGAAAGGTACGAAAGTATTAAAAGAGAGTAGGTTAGGTAATATTAATAAAGAAGGATCGCTAAAAAACGAGTTACCTAAGGGGGACCTAAGAGGAGCAATTACCGAGCTACTTAGAGTTGTTTCCCTTATAGGAGGAGAGCTAGTTCTTTCATTACCTAGCTTGTTAAGACCCTGCTAAACCAGTTTCTACTTCTTAAAACAAACCTTCTTGCGAACCTTTTTAAGATGGGTTAACCAAGCAAACACAACCTACTAAGACTTAAAGGAGCGACGTTAAGCCTTAAGGGCCCAAGCAGTCTCTTTAGCAGAACGGTAGAGTTTAGCACACGCGGTAGCTAACTTGGACTTAAGCTTTATAGCGGTAGATTAAATACGAGACCCTATAATAAGTTACTTAGAGAACTAGAAGACTGTTAAGAGTTATAGGACGCGTATACTTAGCGTTAGAAATAGAGTAAACATCACAGAACAATTAAACGTTTGCTTTAGTGCACTCTAAGTAAAATAAGGGTTATTAAAATAAGGGACTTGCTATTATAATACACACTAACCCCGCTTTTGTATAACAAGAATATAGAGACGACATTATCTCACTAAGCAATAGTATGGCAGCTACGGTGCGAGCATAACATTACGCTTGCGAAGAAGAAGAAGCTTTAGGTATAATAAGCAAGGATATTAACCAGACTAATTAAACAGACATTACACCTCTAGTAGACGACTTGGAGATATTAGAAATCTTTAAGGACGAAGATAAAAAGGAAGGAGATAGTGTTACAGACACTTTAAGTATAATATTATAACTACTTGGAGAAGAGTTATAGGAAGCTAGTTAGTTAATATAGGTATAGTCTAAGATAGATCTGGTAGAACTATATAATAAGGAATAGTAAGCGAGTTATATAATGTTATACGCAGTATATAAAGTGTACGCGGTATACGCCTATGTATAATACATATAACACGTACCTTATATACAAGAGAGGATTTCTTAGGAGTATAGTTATATATTTAAAGGACCTTAGTCCCTACCGTAGATAGTTCTCTCCTTATAGTAAATCTTAGAATATAATTAGAGTTAATCTATTAGGCAACTACTCCACTAGTTATTATTATGTTGTTGTTTTGTTCTTACCTATATACCTAGCCTAATAATAGGACCTACTATAGTTCCTACTACAAGGTTCCGTTATATAAAGTAGATAATAATATTGTTAAGGTATACTATAACAAATTTATCTAGGTGTTTTCCTAATATACTATTAATTCATTTCTGGAACGTTGCTAGTATATTTATAAGCCCGAATTGTATAACTAATAGTTTATATAGTCCTTCTTTTGACCTAAAGGCTGCCTTCTATTTATTGCCTTCCTTGATTCTGATCTAATGGTACGCCTATCTTAGATCTATCTTTATAAAGATCTTTACGTTGCCTATCCTATCTTAGATTTTGCTAATTAAGGGTAAAGGATACCTATCCTTCTTAGTAATACTGTTTAACTATCTGTAGTCTATACATATCCTAAGTTTTCTATTTTTCTTTAGGATAAATAGTACTAGATACCCTACTAATAACTATAATAGTCTAATATATCCCTTACATAAGTTCTCCTGGATAAACTCTTTAAGCGCTACTAACTCTATTTTAGTAAGCTTATAAATTGGAAAGAACTTTAAACTTATTTTCTCTTTTAATTTTATCTTATAGTCCTATACTATATACTTTAACAGCCTTTCGCTTTCCAGTGACTATAACTTTTTACCATACCTATGGTATCTCTTTGGTATATAACTTAAGCCTTACTTAGTTTCTTTATATATCGCTCCAACTTAGTACTATACCAACTTGGTTTACTATCGCACTTTATATTATTAAGTATCCTTAATATTAACCTAACCTATAACCTAATTAATCTTTAGATTGTACTTCTATAACTAAGGTATTTCTAGTATTGCCTTATCCTATCCTAATAGTAGGATATTAAAAGACATTCTAACTAGTCTTCCTTTAATAGTTAACTAAATAGGTCCTATTTTAAGATTAATAATGCCTCCTCTATAGGCTATCTAATCTTCTAAAATTGTTATAAGTGGATATAAGTGTTCCTTCTATTTATATAGTAACCCTATTCTTTCCACTGCCTTTAGTAATATATGGTTCCTAGTTACCCTACTATTTACTAACACTTTAAACTGCTAATCTTGCCACTTAGCTTATAAATTTAGGTATTACCCTTAAATTTCTTTAAGGGTCTAAGGCTCTAATACTAGTTCCCTTTAGTCCTATACGCCTCCCCTTTTTCTAACTGTTAGCTACTAGATTCTATTTATACTTAGTCTAACTTAGGCTAATACTTAGTTTATTTTTTTTCCTCTATATGCTATAGACAAGTGTTCTTTAGGTACTCCTACCACTATTATCCATTTAGGTATTCTTCTATAAGAAATCTTCCTAGTTAAAGTATTAAGTCTCCCTAACCTTATACTTCTACTAGGTGCCATTTATATATATACTTAGCATTTCTAAACCGCTTTTCCTCTAATGCCTAATATATCTTTACTAAATACTTCCGGTTCTTGTCTTTTGGTGCTCTATATATGTTATATATATTATTTACATAAGCTATCCACAATAGTGTATAATACGCTGCATGTTTTAGGTTAACTTTTAGTTTATCTTTATTTTTAAGTTTAAACCTATACCTAGTTAATCTAACTACTAGTATCTCTGCTATAGGTACTAAGATTTATTATTTACTTCTCTAGTTCCTAGATCCCTCTTCTAGGTTCCTTAATATTATAATTAATGCTTCTTTAATATGACTTATGTGTTTTTCTGTAATAGGCTAGTCTTAGACAACTTTTTTATCTAGCCATATATAAAAATCTGCCTATTTATTATTATATTACTACCTATACCACTTTCCATATAACTAGTTTAGTGTATATGGTCTATCTATTAGAAAGTACCTTATTATTACTGCATTGTAATATCCTTTAATATGTCTTTTTTTAAACCTAGTTAGGATATCTAGATCCTCTTCTTATTCTAATTTATCTAACTATTTTACCCTAGGTATTCCTGCACTTAGCCTATTAGTAACTCTTTATACGGGTGCTCTATCCCTTATATAACCTAGCATAGCTAATCTCTTATCTAGCTTTTACTCTTACTATATAATAATTCTTATCCTAAACTTATCTATAGTTTCTTGTTTTCTGCGTTTTATAGCTAGATCTTTATAGTCGTCTTACTTTTTAATCCTGGTATTAACTATTTAATCTTTAGGCTAAACACTATGTTTACCTAAAATTACTAATGTTCTTATTCATTCCCTAAACTTATAGTTCTTAAACTTACGTCCTATATTTATTTGTTTGTTACTAAACTAAGTTACTGCCCTTTTCTATTGGTTTTCGTCCATTATAGGTCCTTAGGTGTATCTTATCTCGTCTTAAGAGTCTTAAGCGTTTTGTATCTCGTCTTAAGAGTCTTAAGCGTCTTATATCTTATCTTAAAAATCTTAAGCCTATAGCCTTTTACCTTTATTAAGTAATAAGCTAGTACTAGCAGTTGTCTACTTACTTAGTTTCTTTTAAACATTACTCCTATTATCTTATAAAGCAATGGAAATCGTATCTAATGGTATTATAATACCCATTACTAAACCTTATTCTGTAATGGTCTTAGTTTCTACTTCTATTTTAACTTCTTTAAGGTTTATATACTCCTAGTAAGCTACCTTTATTGCCTTATTATTGGTAAATACTTCGCCTATATTAAATTTATTATCTTTAATATCTAATCTATAAGCTAGTTTGCTGGTTCCTTTAAACTTAGATAATAATAGCTTCTATAGCTAATAGCTTGCGCCATACTTAGCGTCCTTATAAATTTGGCATGCGTTATTATAACAATACGCAAAACTGTTAATTAAATATTTTTTTATTCCTTATAGTATACTATCATCCCTCTATATATATATGTCCGCTGCTAGTCTAGTTCCCTTTACTATATAGTTACTCTAACCACCTCTATAGTCTCTAGCAAAATAACCTTATTTTCTATAATTTATATAAGCTCCATCTCTAAACTACTAATTTTACTATAGAGTCCGCCTAAATATCTTCTACTACTAAGATCCCTGGTTTAGCCTTTACTCCTTAGTCCTTTAATTACTTAATCCTTAACCTCTAGGTTTTTATAGTTTCTTTTCCTACCTTTAGGTTTCTTTAGTACCGCTTAGGTCTATTAGTTCTACGCTATTCTATAGTTTTTAACTCTATATCTGTTATTGCATACTCTGCGCCTTATATAACTATAAAACTCTATCTTGCCCTCTCTTAGTTTATTCCCTTTAATAGATCCTATTATTAATCTTTATTAATTAGTCTATTAACTCTCTTAGAGTATCCATATCTTCTATTAGGATAATTATATCCTAGACTTTAGCCTTAAGTCCCTATTTATACTGTGCTATAAGCGCCCTATTGTTCCACTTAACCTACATAGCTAGTATTTAAAATTGCGTTGTATACTTAATTGCTAAAATACGTTGTACTAAGTTCTAAAGCTTTTGTTCTGCTATGGTTATAGCTTCTAGGTCTCTAAATATCTATATTAATTATTTCGTAAACCTGTTCTAACTAGCGAATATATACCATATATCCTAGTTAGTAGTTATTATACCACTAGCCTATATCTCCGTGAGATACGGTTTAAACCACTTAAGTACCCTTTCTATTAGGAATAATCCTGTATAGGCTACTTAATCCAACAATATTACTAACTTTACTCCTTCCTATATAACCTTAAAGTGTATCTACGTAAGAAATTCCTTAAGCTTTAACTTTTCTCCTAAGAACCGTTTAATTAAAGGTAACTTAATCTTTACTGCTCCAATTCTATTAATGCATTCTTTAAGTATCCTATTATTATCTTATAAGTGATTAACTATTTCCTATAACTAACCTTATATAACTACTTAAGAATCCCTATTGTCCATACTAGTATTACCTAGCCCTAAGGTTATGGCTGCCGTTAACATCGTTGCAACTAGTGCTTTAGGTGGTATGTTATTTAATCTTATTTAATACTATAACCTTAGTAGTAAATGTGTAACGGAACCTTGTAGTAGGAACTATAGTAGGTCCTATTATTAGGCTGGGTATATAGGTAAGAATAAATTAACAATATAATAATAACTAGTGGAGTGGTTGCCTAATAGATTAACTCTAATTGTATTCTAAGATTTACTACAAAGAGAGAACTATTTGGGTAGGGACTATAGTCCTTTAAATACATAACCATACGCCTAAGAAATCCCTTTGCTCTATAAGGTATGTGTGCTCTATCTACTCTGTACGGATTATATAGATTATATAGATTATATAGATTACATTATATAACCTCGGCTACTATTCCTTGTTATATAGTTCCACCAGATCTATCCTAGACCGTACCTATATTAACCAACTAGCTTCCTCCAACTCTTCTCTAAGTAGTTATAATATTATACTTAAGCTGTCCGTAATAGGTAAGGTACTTAAGTAATTTTATATTAACGTTATGTCTAGAACAGTTAAGTACTTTCTATAGTCTCTTAACTAATAGGTAGCTAAAACGTTGGTATAGATAATATAATTCTATATTAGTTAGGTAATAGGGGTTCTAGTTAAAAGAGTTAAGAAGGTAGGTCTATAAAGAGAGGTCCTATAAGAGGAACAGATAGCCAAATTGTTATATAATAGGTATATTGCCTGTAGAAGTCATAAGTACATTTATAAGGTTATTATAATATACCTATAAGTTATCTATATCTACTAGGCAGAGCAGAAATTGTTATAGCGCTGGTGGAAAACGGTACTAGCAAATTGCCGCAACTTGCTATAAGTTGCCATTACGTGACCAGATAATTGTATATAGCTTTAAGTGGTGCTTCCGTTCTTCCCCTTTCCTTTCTCTAGCTTTAGATCCTCGTTTATAGACAATCTAATTGTATAGGCTTACGCGACCCTCTTGCTATGCTCGTGCCTTAATTAACCAAGTCGCTAACATTATCTAAAGCTTGTTACCACTCTTCTTTCCTAAAAAGAAACTCAAAAAATATCTATAAGGCCACAAATAGGATAAAGACATAGAATAGGACCCTAAGGACATCACCAGGACTATAAGGATAGGACAGACCCCCAAGAACCAAAAGAACACAAACAAAACGCAAAACCTAAGAATAGGACACGCACGGACTAGAACCCCTAGGAAATAAACAAACACCGGAAATTACCTAATACCCCTACTACTATGCCAAGAAATACAGCAGCTGGCAAAGCCGCTGTAGGACCCGCAAATACCTCTAATAGTAAAACAGTCGCCGTCTCGACCCCCTAGGAAGAGCTCGTAGCAGCTAATACCAAAATTAAACGGCTTTAAGAGCTGCTTAAAACTAGAGACACCCCTATACCTAGTAAGGAGTTATTAGACACCTAGAGACTTACTATAGTCCTTAAGGCCCTAGCCTAACGTACTGCATTAGCATTATCGCGGTCCGCGAAGGTCACAGACCCCCTATTGCTTACAGACAGAACTAACCCTATATTTAACAATTGGAAGATTTAACTGCAAGACAAGCTTAAAGTTAATGCGGACCACTTCCCTACTACCCAAGCTAAAATGGCCTACGTCTTTGGCCGTACTAGTAGGGACGCACAGACGTATCTATGTCCGCGATATGCCTAGGACTTAGCAGACCCCTTCCTCTCTAGAGAAGAGATAATCGACCACCTATCTTCTATTTATAAGGACCCCTATAAAATACAAAACGCCCGCCTTGACTATAAAGCCCTTAATATAAAAATGATAGAGACCTTCTTAGTCTTCTAGACCCGCTTTCTATACCTAGCCAAACAGGCTTAAATCCCCTAGGAAGATTTAATGCTAGACCTCTTTAACAAGCTTACCCTAGACCTACAGCGCGCCGTGCTCCCAGTTTATACTACTGTATAGACGCTAAAGGAGCTTACGGACTAGTGCCTAGCTATTAACTAGGACCTCCGCCAAATTAAGGTATATGCTAAGTGGTATAAAACTAGAAGCTCTACTAACCAGAATATAAGTACTATAAGAACAGGCCATAGCGCCCTAGTAAGATCTGCAACCCCTATAGCACTAATTGTACCGCCTGCTGTTAACCTAGCGGCTAGCCGTACAGCTAGCCCTATGGCGGGTCCGGCGAATACTTAACCTACGTATAACAACCCCTATAGATAGGCCCTTAGTAATCAAGGAGCCTGCTTCTTATACGGCCAGAAAGACCACTTTATAAAAGACTACCTAATAGCGGCAAAGACAAACAAGGTCCTATTAATTTAGGAGAATGGTATAGAGTCGGAAAAAGAGGAACCCTAGAGCAAGACTTCTCTCTAGGGTTAAAAGGAATTAACATATTACATATTAATCTGGGTTGGCTAGTTAGTAGAAGAAGCTGTACTATCCCTTATACTTTATTCCGCAATAGATATCAAGTTTTAACCTCTGCTTTGGCTGACTCTAGAGCAAATACCTTTGCCTTAATAGATATACAGTGTGCTATAAAGCTGGCTAACTTTTTAAATGTACCCCTTAAAGAACTGCCCAAACCAATTCCTATTCGCGGGTATAACGGATAGATAGGACCGCCTATTATAACTATCTTGCGGATTTACCTCTGTGTAGATAGACAAAGGTAGTATAACGTCCCCTTTCTTATTACGGACCTAGGAAGCCATAATATAATCTTAGGAAGAAAATAGCTAGCCTATCTAGGCTTATAGCTTGATATATAGAGTAGACGGCTTGTCTGGCCCAAAACCCTACCCCTAACACCTTCTTTTATAAAGGAAATCAGCATTATAATGGAAAATCTTGTACGGCTATAGATAAACACTGTTTACCAGGCTGATGCTATGCGTAGAGACCAGGCTTTTAAAAAGGACGTACAGCTTAACCTATAACGGATCCGCATACTACGCCGCCCCTAGACTACCTATATTATGCCACCCGCACCAGAGATTAAAAAAGTCAATAAAAAGCTAGTGGAGCTCCCCGCAGGGAACTTAGGCCCTATGCAGCCACAAAAAATAGCAAGGAGCATTAGACGCTATACTAAACGTATAGACCGGAGGGACAACTTATAGAAGATAGAATAGGAGCTAAGAAAGATTATAAACCCTAAACCGCAAAATACGGCCCAATAATAGTCTGTAAAGAAACCTATAGACCTCCCACTAGTTAATATCTACTGTATCGGCGCCGTAGGATTTTACCAGAACTTAGTCTAACCTAATACCATTACCTTTACTACTAGCTTATATGAAATTGATCGAATAATTAAGGAAAAGGAAAATAAGCTTAGCAAATAGGAAGGCGAGCTTATAGATAAGGAGCTAGTGGAACAGAAACTACCCTATTAACACTAGAAATTTAAGGACGTGTTCTCTAAGGCAGTGTCTAATATATTTCCGCCTCACCAACCGTACGACTATAAGATTGAGATTAAGCCAGATAAGGAAGACATACTTAGCTATAGCCCCCTTCATTAGCAGTCCACTGCCAAATTATAGGCTATAAAGCAGTACCTTATTAATAACCTAAATAAGGGCTTTATTGAACCTAGTTAAGCCCCTTTTAACTCGCCTATTCTCTTTGCTAAAAAGCTAAATGGAGGACTTTGTTTCTGTATTGACTACTGCAAACTAAATAATATAACCCGTAAGGACCGCTACCTACTACCCTTACTTAATAAGACTTTAACCTAAATGAGTAGAGCTAAGATCTTTACTAAGCTTAATATCCGTCAGGCCTTTTACTGGATTAGGATAGACCCTAGATCGGAAGATTTTACTATATTTTGGACCCGTTATGGAATATATAAATGTAAAGTACTTCCTTTTAGACTAACCAACGGACCGGCTACGTACCAGCGATATATAAATAATATACTCTTTAACTACCTTAATGACTTCTATACGGCCTACCTAGATAACATTATAATCTACTCTAAGAATAAGCTAAAATACAAGGAGCATGTCCACAAAGTCCTATAATAGCTCCGCGAGGCTGGCCTCCAGGCCAATATTAAGAAATCGGAATTTAGTGTTAAGCGTACAAAGTACCTAGGCTTTATTATTAGTATAGATGGGATTAAGGCCGACCTAGAGAAAACGGCCGCAATTAACTAGTGGACACCGTCACGGACTATAAAGGGGGTGCAATTATTTTTAGGTTTTTATAACTTCTACCGACGCTTTATTAAGAACTATAGTAGGATCGCCTGGCCTCTTAACCGCCTTACTAGGAAAGACCAGCCATTCCACTTTAACGCCATATATATGCAGGCCTTTAATAAGCTTAAAAAACGGCTGGTATCAGCTCCCCTACTTGCCCACTTTAACCCAGAATGGCCCTTAATGCTAGAAACTAATGCCTTAGACAGCGCAATAGCCGGTATTTTCTCCTAAAAGTAACTAGACGGAGAATAGCACCCTATAGCATACTATTCCAAGACCATAATAGATGCCGAGCTAAACTACCACATCTATAATAAAGAAATGCTGGCTATTATCTCTAGCTTTTAGCACTGGCGTATATAGCTAGAGGGGACCCCTAAGCCCATTAAGGTGGTTTCGGATTATAAGGCCCTAGAATACTTTATAATAACTAAGGCCCTTACGGCCTAGCAGGCACGCTAGGCGGATATCTTATCTTAGTTTAACTTCTTAATTACGTATAGACCAGGCGCTACAAACCGTGCAGATGCTCTTATAAGGCGTAAACAGGACCTAGGTAACTAGGCGGCTGTAAAGATCTTATTATAGACCTAGACCCTACTATAACTAGAGCACCTCGACCCCTAGATACAGGCAGAACTAAATACGGACCCTTTAGACGCCGAAATATATCCCATTAACTCCACAGAACTTAACCTTATTGATAAACTACTGTAGGCAAACCGTACGGCCCCTTCTCTACAGGAGTACCGCGAAAAGGTAAAGGATGCTACTAGCCTATAGTCCCTCGAAAACAGACTGCTTAAGCACTAGAAACGGCTAGTGGTGGCAGAGGAACAGAATTTACGGACTTAACTTATTGCTAAAGCATATACCTAGGTCTCTACGGCCTACCCTAGAAAAAATAAGACCCGTAGAATTATTGGCAACCGCTACTACTAGCCCGAAATGGTTATGGATATTAACCGCTATATATAGAACTGCGATGACTGCCGTAGGTCTATAATTCCACAAGATAAGACCCTAGGGCTATTAAAGCCACTTCTAATACCAGAACGCCCCTGGCAGCATATCTCTATAGACTTCTATAAGTTACCTACGGACCGCGACGGATATAATATGGTTATAATCCTAGTTAACCACTTTAGTAAGCGCCCGTTCTTAATCCCCTATTATAAGAATATTAATGCTAAAGAGGCGGCCTAACTATATATCTACTATATCTACCAAATTTACGGACTACCAGATACTATCATATCCGACTATAGGCCACAGTTTATATCAGCCTTCTGGAACGAGTTTACCCGGATCCTAGGTATTAGGCTAAAGCTCTCTACGGTATACTACCCCCAGATAGACGGTCAGATAGAGATTATAAATTAATACTTAGACCAGAGACTCCGGCCCTTTATTAACTACTTTTAGGACAACTGGAGTGGACTACTACCTATAATAGACTACGCCCAGGCAACCCTACCCTATAATTCTACAGGGTTTGCACCTATTTAGCTAGAAATAGGATACTTACCCTATACAAGCTTTGACTGGGAGAGACTAGAAGGACCATAGACTATACGCGAAAAACTATCTTATAAAGAAGCATAGCAGTATACTAGACGCTTAGAAGAAGTATAGATAGTAGCCCATAAGAACCTAGAGAAGGCCCAGAAATTAATAGAATAGTAGGCAAATAAGCACAGGCGTGAGCCTAACTTTACCGTAGGTAATAAGGTCTGGGTTACAACAAAGAACTAAAAGACAGAACGGCCTAGCCATAAGCTAGACTATAAGATAGTAGGACCGTATAAAATCCTTAATAAAGAAGGAAACTTATATAAGGTTAAACTCCCAGACTTAATTAAAGTCCACCCTATTTTCTTACCAGATAAGCTACGGAAAGCTATAAATAACCTACTACCTAGACAAAAGAATAAGCCTCCACTACCAATTTAAGTTAATAGCGACAATAAATGGGAAGTTAATAAAATACTAGCCTATAAACTAGTACAAGGAACGCTGAAATACCATATCTAATAGAAAGGTTATAATCTAGACCTAACCTAGTACCCTACCTGGAACTTTATAGGTTGCCCCTAGAAGCTTAAAGAATTTTATAACTAATACCCTAACAAGCCAGGACCCCCAAAGTATCTAGACAAGTAGATGGAGTGCTAGTATAGCGAAGATAACAAGCTACCTATTAAGCACATAGATAAGAACACCCCACGGATATACAAAGCCTAAGGGCAGGCTTTTTCGGAGGGGGGGTAATATTACGGCGCTAGTAGAAAACGGTACTGGCAAATTGCCGCAACTTGCTACAAGTTGCCATTACGTGACCAGATGATTATATATAGCTTTAAGCGGTGCTTCTGTTCTTCCCCTTTCCTTTCTCTAGCTTTGGATCCTCGTTTATAGACAATCCAATCGTATAGGCTTGCGCGACCCTCTTGCTATACTCGTGCCTCGATTGACCGAGTCGCTAACAGAAATAGCGTGTTTATATTAATAATATAAAAGTTAACTTTGCCTACCAGAGTTAAGACTTATATAGACCTAATTAATAACATAGTCCCAATTCTAAATTATATGCTTACTATGCCTTTTATTAACATATTAAGCTATAAAGTTATATCTTGCTTTTATAATGCCAGAAACTATCTATAACTAGCTATAAATTGTTACAAGATACCTATATTAATTATAATGCCTATAAACTCGTCTGTTATATAGCGTATAGGCTAACTACTATACATACAGGCGTTTATATCCTTAGGTAGGTTAAGGTTTACAGTTACGGTTATATTTTAGCCTATAAGGTTATAGCAAAAGGCTCTATTAGCTAGTTCTTAGGCTATAATTACTACTTTATTGTTACGGACGCTTTAAGTACGATGTTACGACTACTTAAAGAGGAGTCGCAGGAAGCTAGTTAGTTAATACAGGCACGGTCTAGGATGGATCTGGTAGAACTATATAACGAGGAATAGTAATCAAGGTCACATAGTATTAAACATATTAACTATGTTAAATGGAAAGGACGTTACGTTTAATATAGATAATATGTACCTTATATACAAGAGAGGATTTCTTAGGAGTACAGTTGTGTATTTAAAGGACCTTAGTCCCTACTGTAGATATTCTCTCCTTATAGTAAATCTTAGAATATAATTGGAGTTAATCTGTTAGGCAACCACTCCACCAGTTATTATTATATTGTTGTTTTATTCTTACCTATATACCCAGCCTAATAATAGAACCTACCGTAGTTCCTACTATAAGGTTCCGTTACATATTTACTACTAAGGTTATAGTATTAAACAAGATCGAATAATATGCCACCAAAAGCAGTACTAGTTATAACGGCGTCAACGGTAGCTATAACCTTAGGGCCAGGTAATACCAGTATAGATAAGGGGGATTTTTAAGTGGTTATATAAAATCAGTTATAAGAAATAGTTAATCACTTATAAAACAATAATAGGATACTTAAAGAACATATTAATGGAATTGGAGCAGTAAAGATTAAGCTACCCTTAATTAAATAATTCTTAGGAGAGAAGTTAAAGCTTAAGGGATTTCTTATATAAATGCACTTTAAGGTAGTATAGGAAGGAGCGAAGTTAGTAATATTATTAGATTAAGTAGCCTATGCAGGATTGTTCCTAATGGGGAGGGCACTTAAGTGGTTTAAGCCGTATCTTACGGAAATATAGGCTAATAGCATAATAACTACTAACTAAGATGTACGGTATATATTTGCTAGTTAGAATAGGTTCGTAGAGTAACTAACGTAGATATTTAGAGACCTAGAAGCCATAATTATAGCGGAACAAAAGCTTTAGAACTTAATACAATACACTTTAGCAATTAAGTATATAATATAGTTTTAAACACTAGCTATATAGGTTAAGTGGAATAATAGGGCGCTTATAGTATAGTATAAATAGGGACTTAAGGCTAAAGTCTAGGACGCAATTATCTTAATAGAAGATGCGGATACTCTAAAAGAGTTAATAGTGTTACGGACGCTTTAAGTACGATGTTATAACTACTTGGAGAAGAGTCGCAGGAAGCTAGTTAGTTAATATAGGCACGGTCTAGGATAGATCCGGTGGAACTATATGACGAGGAATGGTAAGCGAGTTACATAACGTTATATATAGTGTACAAGGAGTACGCAGTGTACGCCATGTATAATACGTATAACACGTACCTTACGTATAAGAGAGGATTTCTTAGGAGTATAGTTGTATATTTAAAGGACCTTAGTCCCTACCGTAGATAGTTCTCTCCTTATAGTAAATCTCAGAATATGATTAGAGTTAATCTGTTAGGCAACTACTCTACCAGTTATTATTACGTTGTTGACTTGTTGTACCTATATACCTAGCCTATTAACAGAACCTACTATAGTTCCTACTATAAGGTTCTGTTACATATTCACTACCAAGGTTACGGTATTAGAATAAACTTAGACAATATGCCACCTAGAGCAGCACTAGTTACAACGGCATTAACGGGAGCCACAACCTCAGGTCTAAGTGATACCAGTATAGATAATAGGGATTCTTAAGTGGTTACACAAGGTCAGTTATAGGAAATAGTTAATTACTTATAAGATAATAATAGGATACTTAAAGAACGTATTAATGGAATTAGAGTAGTAAAGATCAAGTTACCTTTAATTAAACGGTTTTTAGGAGAGAAGTCAAAGCTTAAGGGATTTCTTACGCAAATGCACTTTAAGGTAGTACAGAAAGGAGCGAAGTTAGTAACATCGTTAGACTAAGTAGCCTATGCAAAATTGTTCCTAATAGGGAGGGCACTTAAGTGGTTTAAGCCGTATCTTACGGAAATATAGGCTAATGGTATAACAACTACTAACCAGGATGTACGGTATATATTTGCTAGTTGGAATGGGTTCGCAGAGCAACTAATGCAAATATTCGGAGACCCAGAGGCCATAACCACAGTAGAACGAAAGCTTTAGAACTTAGTACAACGCACTTTAACTATTAAGTATATAACACAGTTTCAAACACTAGCTATGCAGGTTAAGTGGAATAATAGGGCGCTCATAGCATAGTATAAATAGGGACTTAAGGCTAAAGTCTAGGACGCAATTATCCTAATAGAAGATGCGGATACTCTAAGGGAGTTAATAGATTAGTTAATAAAGATTAATAATAGGATCTACTAAAGGGAATAAGCTAAGAGAGGGCAAGACAGAGTTCCACAGTTATATAAGGCATAAAGTACGCAATAATAGATATAGAGTTAAAAACTATGGAATGGCGTAGAGCTAATAGACCTAAGTAGTACTAAAGAAACCTAAAGGTGGGAAAAGAAACTATAGAAACCTAGAGGTTAAGGATTAAGTAATTAAAGAACTAAGAAGCAGAGGCTAAACTAGGGATCTTAGCAGCAGAAGATGTTTAGGCGGACTCTATAGCAAGAAAGATGGTTTAAAGATAGAGCTTGCATAAATTGCGGAAAATAGGGTTATTTTGCTAGAGACTATAAAGGTGGTTAAAGTAACTATGTGGTAAAGGGAACCAGACTAGTAGACAGCATATATATACAGAGGGACGACGGTGCACTATAAGAAATAAAAGAGTGTTTAATTAATAGTTTTGCGTATTATTATAACAACGCATACCAAATTCATAAAGATGCTAAGTATGGCGCAAGCTATTAGCTATAGGAGCCAGAGTTAAAAGGACTCTAAGGAACTAGAGAGTTAGACAAAGAACAAAATCAACTCTACAAGCTAGATTAAGATGTTATAGTAATATACGGACAAAGATTAGCAGTAATAACAATAGAGTTAGAGTACTTATTAATTAACAGTAATAAGGACAAAAAGGAGGCTAACTAGGAGTACTTAAACCTCAATAACGCAATAGAAGTAGAGACTAAGACTATTACCAAACAAGGTTCAGTAACAGATATTATAACACCATTGGATATAATTTCCATCGCTTCACAAGATAATAGGAATAACATTTAAAAGAAACTAAGTAAGTAGACAACTGCTAATGCTAGCTTATTACTTAATAAAGGCAAAAGGCCACAGGCTTAAGATTCTTAAGAAGAGATGTAAGAAGCTTAAGACTCTTAAGATAAGATAAGACACACCTAAGAACCCACAAAGGACAAAAACTGATGGGAAAGGGTAGTAATTTAGTTTAGTAATAAACGAATAAGTATAGGATGCAAGTTCAAGAACTACAAGTTTAGGGAATAAATAAGAACGTTAGCAATTCTAGGTAAACGTAGTGTTTAGCCTAAAGATTAAAAAGTTAATACTAGGATTAAAAAGCAAGACGACTATAAGGATCCAGCTACAAGACGCAGAAAATAAGAAACTATAGATAAGTTTAAAACAAGAATTATTGCATAGCAAGAGCAAAAGCTAGATAAGAGATTAGCTATGCTAAGTTATATAAGGGACAGAGTACCTATATAAAGAGTTACTAATAGGCCGAGTGCAGGGATACCTAGGGCAAAGTGGTTAAATAAACTGGAATAAGAAGAGGATCTAGATATTCTAACTAGGTTTAAAGAAAGGCATACTAAAGGATGTCATAATATAGCGATAACAAGGTACTTTCTAACAGATAGACCATACACACTAAACCAGTTGTATGGAAAGTGGTATAGGCAACGACACAATAACGAATAGAAAGATTTTTATATATAGCTAGATAAAAAAGTTGTCCAAGACTAACCTATTATAGAAAAACGTATAAGTTATATTAAAGGAGCATTAATTATAACGTTAAGGAACCTAAAAAAGAGGTCTAGGGACTAGAGAAGTAAGTAATAAATCTTAGTACCCATAGCAGAGATACCAGTGGTTAGGTTAACTAGGTATAGGTTTAAACTTAAGGATAAAAACAAACTAAGAGTTAACCTAAAACATATAGCGTATTATACACTATTGTGGATAGCTTATATGGATGATATATATAATATACATAGAGCACTAAAAGATAAGAACCGGAAGTACCCAGTAAGAATATATTGGGCACCAGAGAAAAAGAGGTTCAGGAACGCCAAGTATATATATAGTTAGCACCCAGTAGAAGTATAAGGTTAAGGGGACTTAACACTTTAACTAGGAAGATTCCTTACGGAAGAATGCCTAGATAGATAATAGTGGTAGGAGTACCCAAAGAACACTTATCTATAGTATATAGAGGAAAAGAAATAAACTAAGTATTGGCTAAAAGTGGACCAAGTATAGGCAGGATTAAGCAGCTAATAGTTAGGAAAAGGGGAGGCGTATAAAACTAGAGGGAACCAGTATTAGAGCTTTAGACCCTTAAAGGAATTCAAAAATAACACCTAAATTTAAGAGCTAAGTGGCAAGATCAGCAGTTTAAAGCATTAGTAGATAGTAGAGTAATAAGGAACCACATATCACCAAAGGTAGTAGAAAGAATGGGGTTACTATATAGACAGAAGAAACACCCATATCTACTTATAACAATTTTAGGAGATTAGATAGCCTATAGAGGAGGTATTATTAATCTTAAAATAGGACCTATTTAGATAACTATTAAAGGGAGACCAGTTAGAATGTCTTTTAATATCCTACCGTTGGGACAGGACAAGGCGATACTAGAAATACCTTAGTTATAGGAGTATAATCTAAAGATCAATTGGGTTACAGGTTAAGTTAATATTAAGGATACATAATAATGTAAAGTGCAATAGTAAACCAAGTTAGTATGGTACTAAGTTAAAGTAATATACAAAGAGACTAAGCAAGGCTTAAGTTATGTACTAAAGAGATACCACAAGTATAGGAAAAAGTTATGGTTACTAAAAAGTGAAAAGTTGTTAGAGCATGCAGCTTAGGACTATAAGATAGAATTAGAAGAGGGAATAAGTCCAAAGTTCTTTCTAATTTATAAGCTTACTAAAATAGAGTTAGTAGCGCTTAAGGAGTTTATCCAGGAGAACTTATAAAAGGGATACATTAGACTATTATAGTTATTAGTAGGATATCCAGTACTGTTTATTTTAAAGAAAAACGGAAAACTTAGGATGTGTATAAACTATAGACAGTTAAATAGTATTACTAGGAAGGATAGGTATCCTTTACCCTTAATTAGTGAAATCTAAGATAGAATAGGTAACGCAAAGATCTTTACAAAGATAGATCTAAGGTGGGCGTACCATCAGATTAGAATCAAGGAAGGTAATAAATAAAAGGCAGCCTTTAGGTTAAAGGAAGGACTATATAAACTATTAGTTATGCAATTTAGGCTTATAAATGCACTAATAACGTTCCAGAAGCGAATTAATAGTATGTTAGAAGAACACTTAGATGAATTTATTATAGTATACCTTAATGACATTATTATCTACTTAGAGAGTAAGGAAGAACACAGAGAATACGTTAAATAGGTCTTAAAGAGACTATAAGAAGAAAAGATGCCAGTAGTAATTAAGAAATGCGAGTTCTTTACCAAAAAGACCGATTTTATTGGATTTATTATCAAACTAGGCCAACTTAGTATAGATCTAAAGAAGATTAAGGCTATAGTAAATTAGCAAAAACCAGAGAACGTTATATAGTTAAGATCGTTCCTAGGGTTTTGCAATTACTATAGAAGGTTTATAGCGTAATGGTTATAGGATATTAAGCCGTTTACACAGTTAACAAAGAAAGAAGAACCGTGGATATAGGGAAAGGAATAATAAGAACTATTTAAGAAAGTTAAAGAGTTATTTACCTAGGAGCCAGTTCTTAAGATCTATTAACTAGGTCTAGAGACGGTTATAGAAATGGATATATTAGACTTTATACTAGGAGCGTACTTCCTATAGAAATATCAAAATAGATGGCACCCAGTAGCATACTATAGTCGGAAGATAATACTACTAGAGTTAAACTATGACATCTACAACAAAGAGTTATTAGGTATAGTTACAGTACTTAAGGAATAGAGAGCATTCTTACAAGATATAGAAAAACTATTTATAGTTAAGACGGACTATAAGAACCTTATAGGATTCCTAACAATAAAGGAACTTAACCAAAGACAGGTTAGATAGGCAGAAATGCTTATAGAATACCATTTCAAGATTTAGTATACTAAGGGTACAGATAATGTACGAGCAGACGCTCTAAGCAGAAAGGCTAAACTACAGAGTAGTGAAAAGCTATTAGGAGCTTTATTGTAAAGGGATTAAGATGGATTAATTAGGTATAATTATCCAAAGATTATAGTAACCAAGGAAAATCAGATCCATAAGTTACTAGAGAGTGATTAGACACAAAAGATCCAAGAAGTATAGGTAGAGGATCTAGACTTAAAGCAATACAAAAACAGAGAAGCAATATATGTACCTAAGTCTATCACAGAAGAATTTATTAAGGAATTCTATAAGGGAATAACATAAGGATATAATAGAGCTACAGGCTTAGTGTTAAGACTTTAAAAGGAATACATTATTTAAGGAATCTAGGGACTAGCAAGACAAGTTATAAAGGAATATCTAGATTACCAAAGAAACAAACCAATAAAGCATAAGCCATATGGAGGGCTACAACCTATTAAGACACCAGGAAGACCATAGGAGGTTATATTATAGGACTTTATTATTAAGTTACCAAAGTTAAGAGATCCTATTACAGAACAAGATCACAACGCGATTTTAGTAATAGTGGATAAGCTAATAAAGTGGGGATACTTCATAGCATGCACTAAAGAGATATTAGTAGAGGATGTCGCTAGAATTTATATAAAGAAAGTATTTGCAAGACATAGAGCACTAGATAAGATTATATTGGATAGAGATCCAAGATTTATAGCAGTATTTTAGGAAGTATTTCTGGCAGAACAAGGGGTTTACGCAGTAATATCTACAGCGTATTATCCGCAGACGGACGGATAAACGGAAAGACTAAACTAGACACTAGAACAGTATCTAAGGCACTATATTAATCACGCATAAAACAATTAGGTATCGCTATTACCAGTTATATAGTTTGCATACAATACAACACCACAAGAAGGAATGGGGACATCACTATTTAAGGCGAATTACGGATATAAACTAAAAACATCATTATCGCCACATTAAGTAAAAAAGACGAGTAGCACAGCTAAACAAAGAATAGAGACGTTAATAAATCTTTATATAGACCTTAAAGAAACAGCTAAGCTAGTATAAGAACGAATAAAAAGATACTATAATACTAGAAGATCTAAGGGACTAGATCTTAAGGAGAGGGATAAAGTATAGCTACTATATAAAAACTTTAAGAGTTAACAACTAAGTAAGAAGTTAAACTATATTAGACTAGGACCTTTTAAAGTTAAGTAAAGAATTTTATTGGTCACATACAAGTTAAACCTACTAGCCAAAATGAAAATCTACCCTATATAGTATATTGTAATGCTAGAGCTAGCACACGGGAATATCAAGCTACTAGTCTATAAGGCAGACACGTACAGAGGACAAGAGGAAGACAAATAGCAAGTTTCGAAGATTATTAGTCACGAGGATATAGATAACAAAACATAGTATAAAGTAAAGTAGATAGGCTATAGTAAGACTACCTAGGAACCACTAAGCAACTTAAGGAATGCTATAGGAAAGGTACAGGAGTATTAGAAGAAAGTAGGTTAGGTAATATTAACAAAGAAAAATTGCTAAAAAATAAGTCACCTAAGGGGGACCTAAGAGGAGCAATTACTAAGCTACTTAGAATTGTTTCCCTTATAGAAGGAGAGCCAATCCTTTCATTACCTAGCTTAGACAAACCCTATTAAACCAGTTTCCACTCCTTAGAACGAACCTTCTTATGGATATATTTAAGACGAAGAAGACGGGCAGAGGCTAATAAATAGGCTTTAAGGGTATACTATTAAGCAGCTATAGCCTCCTACTCTACTTCCTATAAACAACAGAGCTTGTCTAAGGCGCTTAAGAGCTTACTGTTAAGTTTTATAGTAGTAGATTAAACATGAGACCCTATAACAAGTTACTCAGGGAACTTAAAGACTGTTAAGAGTAATAGGACGCGTATACTTAGCGTTAGAGACAGAGCGAATATCATAGGACGATTAAATATTTGCTTTAGTACACTTTAAGCAAGAAGAGGGTTATTAAGATGAAGAACTCGCTAATGTGACATATACCAACCCCGCTTTTACATAACAAGAATACGGAGACGGCATTATCTCACTAAACGATAGTATGGCAGCCACAGTGCGAGCACAGTACTGTACTTATAAAGAAGAGGAAGCTTGCAAAGAAGAAGAAGCTTTAGGCATAATAAGTATAGATATTAACTAGACTAATTAGACGGACATTATACCTCTAGTAGACAACTTAGAGATATTAGGAATCTTCAAGGACAAAGATAAAGAGGAGGGAGATGGTATTACGGACGCTTTAAGTACGATGTTACAACTACTTAGAGAAGAGTCGTAGGAAGCTAGTTAGTTAATACAGGCACGGTTTAGGATAGATCTGGTGGAACTATGTGACGAGGAATGGTAAGCGAGTCACATAACGTTATACACAGTGTACAAGGAGTACGCAGTGTACGCTATATATAATACGTATAACACGTACCTCACGTACAAGAGAGGATTTCTTAGGAGTATAGTTGTGTATTTAAAGGACCTCAGTCCCTACCGTAGATAGTTCTCTCCTTGTAGTAAATCTTAGAATACGATTAGAGTTAATCTATTAGGCAACCACTCCACTAGTTGTTATTACGTTGTTGACTTGTCGTACCTATATACCCAGCCCATTGATAGAACCCACCGTAGTTCCTGCTACAAGGTTCCGTTACAAATAGATTAGTTAATAAAGATTAATAATAGAATCCATTAAAGGGAATAAGCTAAGAGAGGGCAAGATAGAGTTCCACAGTTATATAAGGCGTAGAGTATATAACAATAGATATAGAGTTAAAAACTATAGAATAGCATAGAGCTAATAGACCTAAGCGGTACTAAAGAGACCTAAAAATAGGAAAAGAAACTATAGAAACCTAAAGGTTAAGGATTAAGTAATTAAAGAACCTAGGAGTAGAGGCTAAACCAGGGATCTTAGTAGCAGAAGACGTTTAGGCGGACTCTATAGCAAGAAAGATGGTTTAAAGATGGAGCTTATATAAATTATGGAAAATAGGGTTATTTTGCTAGAGACTATAAAGGTAGTTAGAGTAACTATATAGTAAAGGGAACTAGGCCAGTAGACGGCATATATATATAGAGGGATAATAGTGCACTGTAAAGAATAAAAGAGTGTTTAATTAACAGTTTTGTGTATTGTTATAACAACGCATACTAAATTTATAAAGACACTAAGTATAGCGCAAGCTATTAGCTATAGGAGCTATTATTATTTAAGTTTAAAGGAACTAGCAAACTAGCTTATAGATTAGATATTAAAGACAATAAATTTAATATAGGCAAAGCATTTACTAACAATAAGGCAATAAAGGTAGCTTACTAGGAGTATATAGACCTTAGAGAAGTTAAAATAGAAGTAAAGACTAAGACTATTATAGAATAAGGTTTAGTAACGGGTATTATAATACCATTAGATATAATTTCTATCGCTTTATAAGACAATAGGAGTAATATTTAAAAGAAACTAAGTAAGTAGATAACTGCTAGTACTAGCTTATTACTTAATAAAGGTAAAAGGCTATAGGCTTAAGATTCTTAAGCAGAGATAAGAGAAGCTTAAGATTTTTAAAGTAAAATAAAATACACCTAAGGACCTATAATAGATAAAAACCGATAGGAAAGGGCAGCAACTTAGTTTAGTAATAAATAAATAAGTATAGGATATAAGTTTAAGAACTACGAGTTTAGAGAATAAATAAGAATATTAGCAATTCTAGGTAAACGCAGTATTTAGCCTAAAGATTAAATAGTTAATACTAGGATTAAAAAGCAAGATAACTATAAAAATCTGGCTATAAGACGCAGAAAACAAGAAACTATAAATAAGTTTAAAATAAGAATTATTATATAGTAAGAGCAAAAGCTAGATAAGAAGTTAGCTATGCTAGGTTATATAAGGAACAGAGCACCTATATAAAAAGTTACTAATAGGCTAAGTGCAGGGACACCTAGGGTAAAGTGGTTAGATAAACTAGAATAAAAAAAGGATCTAGATATTCTAATTAGGTTTAAAGAAAGACATACTAAAGGATATTATAATATAGTAATAATAAGGTACTTTCTAATAAATAGACCATATACACTAAACCAGTTATATGGAAAGTGGTATAGGCAACGACATAACAATAAATAGGAAGATTTTTATATATAGCTAGATAAAAAAGTTGTCTAAGACTAACCTATTACGGAGAAATGCATAAGTTATATTAAAGGAGCATTAATTATAATATTAAGGAACCTAGAAGAGGGATCTAGGGACTAGAGAAGTAAGCAATAAATCTTAATACCTATAGCAGAAATACCAGTGGTTAGGTTAACTAGGTATAGGTTTAAACTTAAGGATAAAAATAAACTAAGAGTTAACCTAAGATATATAGCGTATTATACACTATTATAGATAGCTTATATGGATAATACGTGCAATATATATAGAGCACTAAAAGATAAGAACCGGAAGTACCTAGTAAGGATATATTAGGCACCAGAAGAATAGCGGTTTAGGAATACTAAGTATATACATAGTTAGCACCTAATAGAAGTATAAGGTTAAGGAGACTTAATACTTTAACTAGGAAGATTCCTTATAGAAGAATACCTAGATAGATAATAGTGGTAGGAGTGCCTAGAGAACACTTATCTATAGTATATAGAGGAAAAGAAATAAACTAAGTATTAACTAAAGTTAAACTAAGTATAGGTAGGATCTAGCAGCCAACAGTTAGGAAAAGGGGAGGCGTATAGAACTAAAGGGAACCAGTATTAAAGCTTTAGACCCTTAAAGGAATTTAAGGATAATACCTAAATTTAAGAGCTAAGTAGTAAGATTAGCAGTTTAAAGTATTAGTAGATAGTAAAGTAACTAGGAACCATATATTACTAAAAATAGTAGAAAGGATAGGGTTACTATATAGACAGAAGGAATACCTATATCCACTTATAACAATTTTAGGAGATTAGATAGCCTATAGAGGAGGCATTATTAATCTTAAAATAGGACCTATTTAGATAACTATTAAAGGAAGACCAGTTAGAATGTCTTTTAATATCCTACTATTAGGACAGGACAAGGCAATACTAGAAATACCTTAGTTATAGGAGTACAATTTAAAGATTAATTGGGTTATAGGTTAAGTTAATATTAAGAATATATAATAGTGTAAAATGCGATAGTAAACCAAGTTAGTATAGTACTAAGTTAGAGCAATATATAAAGAGACTAAGTAAGGCTTAAGTTATATACTAAAGAGATACTATAAGTATAGTAAAAAGTTATAGTTACTAGAAAGTAAAAAGCTGTTAAAGTATATAGCTTAGGACTATAAAATAGAATTAGAAAAGGGAATAAGTCTAAAGTTCTTTCTAATTTATAAGCTTACTAAAACCAAGTTAGTAGCGCTTAAGGAGTTTATTTAGGAGAACTTACGCAAGGGATATATTAGACTATTATAGTTATTAGTAGAATATCCAGTATTATTTATCCTAAAGAAAAACGGAAAACTTAGGATGTGTATAGACTATAGACAGTTAAACAACATTACTAGAAAGGATAGGTATCCTTTACCCTTAATTAGCAAAATCTAAGACAGGATAGGCAACGTAAAGATCTTTATAAAAATAGATCTAAGATAGGTATACCATTAGATTAAAATTAAGAAAGGTAACAAATAAAAGGCAGCCTTTAGGTTAAAGGAAGGACTATATAAGCCATTAGTTATATAATTCGGGCTTATAAACACACTAGTAACGTTCTAGAAGCGAATTAATAGTGTATTAGGAGAATACCTAGATAAATTTATTATGGCATACTTTAACGACATTATTATTTACTTAAAGAGTAAGGAAGAATATAGAGAATATATTAAATAGGTCTTAAAGAGACTACAAGAAAAATAAATGCTAGTAGTAATTAAGAAATACGAGTTCTTTACTAGGAAGACCGATTTTATTAGATTTATTATTAAACTAGGCTAACTTAGTATAGATCTAAAGAAGATTAAGGCTATAGTAAATTAGCAGGAACCAGAGAATGTTATATAGTTAAGATCGTTTCTAGGGTTTTGCAATTACTGTAGAAGGTTTATAGCGCAATAGTTATAGGACATTAAGCCATTTATATAGTTAACCAAGAAAGAAGAACTATGGGCATAAGGGAAGAAGTAATAAGAACTATTTAAGAGAATTAAAGAGTTGTTTACCTAGGAGCCAGTTCTTAAGATCTATTAACTAGGTCTAAAGACGGTTATAAAAATAGATATATTAGACTTTATACTAGGGGCGTGCTTCCTATAAAAATATTAAGATAGATGGCACCTAGTGGTATACTATAGTTGAAAAATAATACCACTAGAGTTAAACTATGACATCTATAATAAGGAGTTATTAGGTATAGTTACAGCACTTAAAAAATAGAGAGCATTCTTATAAGGTATAGAGAAACCATTTATGGTTAAGACGGACTATAAGAACTTTATAGGATTCCTAATAATAAAGGAACTCAACTAAAGATAGGTTAGATGGGCGGAAATGCTTATAGAATACCATTTTGAAATTCAGTATACTAAGGGTATAGACAATGCACAAGCAGATACTTTAAGCAGAAAGGCTAAACTATAAAGTAATAAAAAGCTATTAGGAGCTTTGTTGCGAAGGGATTAAGATAGATTAATTAGATATAATTATCCAAAGATTATAGCAACTAAAGAAAGTCAGATCTATAAATTACTAGAAAGTAATTAGATATAAAAAATCTAAAAAGTATAGGCAGAGGATCTAGACTTAGAGCAATATAAAAATAGAGAAGTAATATATATACCTAAGTCTATTATAGAAGAATTTGTTAAGGAGTTCCATAAGGGAATAATATAAGGACATAATAGAGCTATAGGCTTAGTGTTAAGACTTTAAGAGGAGTACATTATTTAAGGAATTTGGGGACTAGCAAGATAAGTTATAAAGAAATATCTAGATTGCTAAAGAAATAAACTGATAAGGTATAAGCCGTATAGAGGGCTATAACCTATTAAGATACCAGGAAGACTATAGGAGGTTATATTATAGGACTTTATTATTAAGTTACTAAAGTTAAGAGATTCTATTATAGGACAAGATTATAACGTAATCTTAGTAATAGTGGACAAGCTAATAAAGTAGGGATACTTTATAGTATGCACTAAAGAGATATTAGTAGAAGATGTCGCTAGAATCTATATAAAGGAAGTGTTTATAAGACATAGAGTACTAGACAAGATTATATTAGACAGAGATTTAAGATTTATAGTAGTATTTTAGGAAGTGTTTCTAGCAGAACAAGGGGTTTGCGTAGTAATATCTATAGCGTATTATCCGCAGATAGATGGACAAATAGAAAGACTAAACTAGACACTGGAGTAGTATTTAAGGCATTATATTAATCACGTATAGAATAATTGGGTATCGTTGTTACTAATTATATAGTTTATATATAATATAACACCGCAAGAAGGAATAGGGATATTACCATTTAAGGCGAATTACGGATATAAGTTAAGAACATCGTTATTACCACATTAAGTAAAAAAGACAAATAGCACAGCTAAATAAAGAATAGAGATATTAATAAATCTTTATATAGACCTTAAAGAAATAGCTAAACTAGTATAAGAATAAATAAAAAGGTACTATAATGCTAAGA
>Ga0307507_10003325_pt1 | contig 31506 bp, 18 predicted proteins | sample 7_EM_MG_FD_207223 | JGI IMG/M metagenome (GOLD analysis project Ga0307507, IMG submission 207223) | Populus trichocarpa ectomycorrhiza microbial communities from riparian zone in the Pacific Northwest, United States - 7_EM | ecosystem: Host-associated > Plants > Roots > Unclassified | place... | reverse complement strand
CTGAGACGCGGCAGAAGAATTACACTAAAATGCGCCAAAAGCTACGACCACCTCAATTTAGAAACTGATACCTCCAGTGGAACCAAACAGGCCCTAAACCAAATTTGGAAGCGCTTAGATCGAGTTTCGCAGAGTGTGAGAACCAATTGTAATAGTGCGTTAGATATACTACTCTGCGCCTTTTTATAGTAGGTACCCCAGAAAACCACAAAATTGCCATTTGATATCTCAAATTGTTGGAATGGCAAGGCACCTTAGGAAGACAAGGCGACATGGTGCAAGAAATAGATAGATGCTCGCGAGCTAATGGCTAGGGGTTGTTAGGGAAGATGTGAAAGGATTTATGCCATTTAGAGAACCTGATAATGCTCTCACGTTTGCATTAGTATTACGAAAGCATGGATTCAGTATTTATAAGCATGCAAACTTGTTAACGTAGTCTGCGGGCAAGTGACCATCGCGGGCAAGTGGCCGACGTCAAAACTCATCAAAAATAAAAAAATTTATACCTTAATATCTTAACAACCACTTAATAATAAATTCTAATAATTTATATTTAGACTTTCATATATACTTTGCAGCTTCTATTAAAGTTGCATAGTAAATAGTTTAGTAGTTTTTAAGATCTAGTAATTTGGCCTTATTTTAGCCCCTAAATTTTAATATCTTAAAAAATACTAAACTATTTACTATGTAACTTTAATAGAAGCTATAGAGTATATATAAAAGTCTAAATCTAAATTATTAGAATTTATTATTAAGTGGTTGTTAAGATATTAAGGTATAATTTTAGTAAGTTTTGACGGGCCGCTTGCCCCACTTGCCGTTATCACTTTTCAAAATATGCCCGACGATTTGCCTTGCAGGTTGAAACATCTTGCCACATGAGATTACTACTTGGAAGTTGTTTGATTTGAGATTAAATAATCCTTTAAATGTGTCGTTTGCATCAGACACTGGGGAAGTTAAAAATGAAGGTCTATCGCCGTATGGTTGGACTGGTCATTGAGAATACAGATTATTGACCTTTGGTCGGTTGAACACGCGCGTTGCTACTGTTGATTGATGCCACGTGGTGCGCTAAGCCAAGACGGGATTCCCAGAAGGTATATTCTAGGGCTATTTACTAAAAAATTCCGTAATAAAGTCTTTGTCAATATAATAGGTCTAAAATACCTAAGTAAAGGCTTAATTTAATATAATACCTAAGGAAACCAAAATATATAAAATATAGACTTACCTCCTATACCACTAAATACAATTAGTAGTTATCCTATCTTATTTATCTTAAAGATATTAACTTACTAGCTATACTACTAAATATACTATGGTTAGCAGTTATCCTATCCTATCTATCTTAAAGAGGTTAACTTATCCTCTATATAACTAAATACACTGCTATTACCTCCCTTTCGACCCTCCGTCGATATTCGCGAATGTCTACGGATATACTCAAATCTCGTACCCCCCGCTAATTAAGCCGCTAATGCGCGCGTAATATTGGCCTATTAGGCCAGCTATACGCCCATGTATTCATCCTATACGGAAAGGTTACTTATCCGATCGCTAAGCGGCCGGTAGGTATACTTTCTCTACCTCTCCTTCCCGGTGTATATCTGCGTGTATATAAAAAAATAAAACCTCCTCCCTAGCGCTATTTCTCTAGCAGTATTCTATTTTAAAAATAGCGTTAATTAGTCGCGTAGAAATTAACGTCGTAAATAATACTAAACTACGCGCTAATATATAGAGCGTTCTCGCTCTTGCACGTGCTAAGAGCCCTAAAAATACGTCTTTAATATATAAGCCGAAGCGGAAAGAGTCTAAAGTAAGTAAGTAGTGCTTTACAGAGTAGTATACTTATAGCTAGCGTACCTCTACCGGGGCCTCTTCCTAGGCCTTTTATAAGTAGAAGTAGTACTGTAATAGTAATACTATTACGGTGGAGAAACTGCTCTTTTTCCTTATTAAGGAGATTATAGGCCGGCTATTAAAAGTAAAAAGCCGTAAGGCTAGCGATAGTATACCCTAGGATAAAACGCGGCTATTATAGTATTTAGTTCGCGGCTATATTACGGCTATACCGGGTGTAGAAGGCTATAGGTATAAATAGCTACTAGTCCCCGCAGGAGGATAACGTTAGGGAGTATCTGAAGGTTCTATAGCGGAGGGACGCATAGCGCGATAAGGAGTAGTTCACGGATAAGGGTAGGGACACGCTACTCGATGGGTATACGGAGGACGAGTTTAAGAGCGTCTGCCACGAGCTATAGTCCCGCAGATACTCTTCGCCAGAGTGCTACTTCCGTACGCTCGTGGATATCCTACTAGGCTACTATATGCTTACCCGCGGCGGCGATAGGCACTCTGCTAAGATTTTAGATCTATTTACCTTTAAATTTAAGGGCGAAGGCCATACCTGCTATATACCCCTTATACTTACTACACGCGCCGGCAAGTAGAACCGACCGAGACCCCAACACGGTCGGGCGGCCCCCGGACGGATACAGCGTTGGTCAAGCAGTGCATCGTCGGGCATGGAAATAACGGATGTGAAAGACTGAGGCGTGGGAATGTATGAAAAACTCCATAGCGCTTTATCCATAAAAGAGAAAAGTACCATATATCTGCAAACAAGATAGGTTTTAACTTTAACGCTTTGATTGTGGTGAACGCTGAATTGATCTTGCTATTGGTATTGAGCTTCCAAAAAGAAAAAGTCGACGGACCAAAACCGGTGTATAGAGAAGAAAAGAAGTCCCGGTTCCCAGCAAGCCCCCTTTCCCCCAAAAAGAAACTATGATGCCTAGTCAGTTAGCACCAAATGCAATCTAACCAAACACCAAACCCTATTATTCAGAATAGAAGGGCCCTCAAACCCTCCAATACGCCGTGTCCGCACCCCCCGCATATGTAACCCCTCCCCCTTAATTCTCTTCTGCTCCGGACGTGGTGGCGTTGGTATTTGTAGCGCTCGCTTCATTATCTGTTTCTTTCTCCGTCTCGTCCCCACTTGCCCCGGAGCCGGCAGCTGTGTTTGGACCCGAGAGTCCACTGTCGCTATTCTGCCGGACTTGTAGTGCGATGGTTGCAGCAATCTTCTCGTCGAGCATCTGCACCAGCCGTTCAGAATACTGATCTAATAGCTTGACCATGACACTCTCGTCCACGGTCTTGGATTTGATGGCCTTTTCTCCAACAGCACGAGCCGTCAGCGCTAGCTCTCGTTCGAGTTCACGCACCGCTTCAGAAGTCAGGTTGTCTGAAGAATTTGCTAGCCGCTTCCGATATGCGCGAAGCGTGCGGCAGACCTGCTCTGTCGATGCACCTAGGCTGCCAAATTCGTGAACAGGACCTCCACTCTTCGTTCGGGATCGTACATCCAGCGATGGGCGCCTTGACTTTGAGAGCTGCGTATTACGCGGACTAGGTGGTGATGGAGACCTGTTCCTGTAGGACTTTCGGCTTAAAGGCTGTGCGAATGAGGGTCCCGATGTCTGAAATTCGCGCGGTATGCTTGGCATAGGCGACGGATCCAGCTTCGGTGCTTGTGCTAAGGAGAACTTGGATACTTTCTTGCGTAGCCTGGGAGATCTGCCGCCAGTGGGTGTTGCGACCTCCTCGTCTGGAGATCTTTGAAAGCGAGCCAGCTCCGACTGCGAGAAAACACGCCGTAGAGGTGGCTTACTAGCCAGTAAGTCCTTGTTTGTGGGGGCTGGTGCTCCTAAGAGATCCATGGACTTTGACAAGTCATTTCGAGGCGGGGACAATTTCATATCGAGGTTCCAGATGAATATTGTACCGTCAACAGCAACCGTAACAAGAGATCTTTGATTGTTGGGTGACTCGGACTCGCCCACCAGTTTTGATCCGACAAGGGCTATGTCTGTGACGCCTTCTGTGTGACCCCAGTCACGTCCAACTAGCGTCCCACCTTCTTCGTACAATCGAATTGATTTATCTGTGCTAGATACGCCAGCAATGAGTGGAGATCCTCGTGATGTTGGGATATGGACTAAGGATGACACGACGACGGCGTCCCCACCCTCAGAGTCGGATGCTCGAAAGCTGCTAAGTGAATGTCCGTTCCGTAGGTCATATTTGTGGACCTGTCTGTCGATTGTGGAGACAAGAAGAACGTCGTCCTGGTCCGCGTCCAGTATCATCGAGACTGGTGTTGCTTTCAAGGTGATAGTACGGAGAATTAAGAATGCGCTCATAGTCTCTCCATCCTCTTCTCTTGAAACCAACTCCCGAACTACAACCGTGCGATCCGAAGAGCAAGAAACGAGTCGATTCCCATTTCTTGAGAATAGAATCCTGGTGACTGCTCCGACATGCTCATCGAGAGTCTGGAGAAGATCCCAGGTATCGTTTTTCTTCGTGAACACTTGAACAGTTCGGTCTCGTCCTGCGCATGCTACATATGTAGGCGTCTTCTCTTCGTAAATTGCTATGTCGGTGATTTCTCCAGCATGAGCTTTGAAGTCGAAGGCACTCTCTTTCGTTTCGCCGTCGATCACCCTATGGTGGTGTTAGCTGTTGCCCTATATCTAACATTTGCTCTAGCAAGATATTATAAGGGACATAGTAAATTTGATAGTCTTTAAAACCACCCGAAGGAGAGATGCTAGAAAGCCGTTCATTGACGGTTGAAAACACTCCTCATCATCCTTCTATGCGTGGCCTCTACCGGTGTTCACTCGCGCCATTCAAATTGCTTACCTGAAGATCCCGTATTTGTCCCCCGACAGTAGATATTTGACTCCGGAAGACGCGCACACTGTTTTCAGTTCATTGGGGTCGTCTTCGACTCCTTCTATTTGCTCCAATGGGACCTGAAGATTGTCTTTGCATATACCGTCCTGGCTCCAGAAAAGAATCGACCCACCAGCGGACCAAGTGAAAAATGAAGCGTCGAAGGAATTTGGAAAGTTTAAGGCGTCTACTCCAAGAACAGGTTCTCCGTGAGCCGGTAACTTCTGAACTACATTCCCGAGAGATGATTCGTCGTCTTGCAAAGTAAGGCTCGATAATCGAATGGAATGCCGAGAGTCCACGGTCACTAAGTAATCGATAAGAGGAACCACGGCTTCTACTTGGACCGAATCGGTAGTTAAAGCAACAGCCGGAGACTCCACTCGCGGAGGGGGTGAAGGAGGAGGAGTATGTACAGCAAGAATGTCGTTAATATTTAATGTCTTAAGGCCCCCCTGGTTACCGGCAAGGTGGAGGCGGCCTTTTGAATCAACGGCTAACGCGGTAACTCCGAATCCGGCATCGGCAATCTTGGAGAACCGCTGGGTTCCATCAGTATCGTCAATCAAACAGATATCGCCTTTATCTGAGCAGACTATAGCTTTACTTGGAGCAACAGCTACCACGCTCGTGAACGTGGCTTCAAGTAAAGATCCGAGAAGGCAATTTCTTCCAGGTAATGTTTTATGTGTAGCACTTGTTAAAATGAATGTTATGTCGCTTTGTCGCGATTTTGCAGTTGGTGAGAGCAAACTCGGATCCTCACTCCGCCATATTTTGACATGTCTTGTGCCCACTCTAGAGAATTTGTCAGCTTTGTTAATCCCAGTTAAAATAATAGAATGTTGTCACCGCGCTTGGTTGTTGATTCTTCAATCAAAGATTGCCGACGTTGCTACATGACACCAGACACTCGGGGAATATTTCGTGTAGGAAGATGCGCAAGAGTGAATGACGTACGTGATTAGACTTGAACCTAACCAAGCCATCTTATTAATATTGCTGGTGCATTTGTTGCTTGCAAATAATGTCGCGGACCCGGTCCGAGAATTTATACTCCAAATATATAGAAAGCCGTCATTGGCTAAGCCTAAGCTGGCAAGATATTGAGAATCAGGGCTGAAGGAAACGCATCGAACGCCGAATGTATGATCAGAGAGACATGTTAATGGGGTATCAGATGGAGCATCTTTTGATGTAGAAAAGACTAATACTCGTGGTTTGTAGCCGGTCTGCTTAGTTGTCAGCGCGATAATGTGTAGAGCCGGGCCCAATCTTACCTCTCCAATGGCTAAGTATTTCCCGTCCGGGCTGAATGAGACACAGGTCGCGGCCTTTATCCTCTCTCGGGCTGTCCATGTCTTGTTCCCAGGAGAATCGCCCCAGTCACCTCCAGGTGAGGCGAGTGGAGAAGCCCCAATCCCCGCATCTCGTAGTGAGACTGCCGTCCGACTCCGGCTCTCGTTATTTGTAGGTGTTGATGGGCCACCGTATATAGAGGAGGAGGGATTGAGGGGATTCGCAGTCGGCCGAGCCCGGTAGAATCGCTGAGAGACTTGTTGGTTGTCGTCGACAGTCGCAATGACTGCTGCGGCACCGGCGGTGAACGCAAAAGACCTGCCGGATGGAAGGCTGTCGAACCCATTGGCGGTGTTAGTTGTAGTTCCAATGACTTGTCGTAGCGACAGATTAAGCTCCTGGCGATTCGACTTCACAGGAGATCTAAGGGAAGCGCTTTTGACGAAGGGCGAGTTTGACGGAGTAAGCTTTAGTCCCCATGCCGGGCTAATCATCCGGGAGTTGGATGGAGTGAGCGACATCTCTCATACCATGGAAGTCGAAGGGTATGATAGCTGAGCATGAGGGACATCTCATCAATGCTTCATCGCAGTCGCGCTTGACGTATCAATTGGGTGGTCGTCGGTGAGGTGATGGAGGAATGAGAGGCAGAGCTGAAGAGTGTTTTGTTACGGCTGCTCATGCGCGTGATGGGGACTTCAATCATATTAGGGGTAAAAATTCACACATAATGAGATGCACGATGGAACTGTGATCTCACTCACGGCCTTGAGGCTCGGGGGAGTTAATGCAGGTGTGTGGTTTCGTCTCATGCGATGTGAAGGTTGTGAGAGAAAAGCACGGGCGAGAAAATGAATAGACAGGGCTAGCGGAGAATAAATAACTGCTCCAACCTCCACAATTTTCCACCCCAAGCTCGTCGGAAAATCCTACGGATACAGTAGATTACGTTACAGCAGAGCGAATAGAGAAATAGACAATGTTAGGTCCATCAATTGGGCCTGTGTGCCTTGGGAGTGTGAAGTGGTGGTGTGCTTCGGCTCTCCAAGAGAGCCTTTGTTGCCGTAGACACACGACTATTTCGACAAGGCCCTTGACCAGAGAGAGGGTCAAGGGACAAGGGCAGAACCAGGAACAACTGCATCCCTCGCATCTGGACAAGGTCATCACGCTGCACTGTGCGTAAGGCAGCACAGTCCCAGTTGCGGCACCTGCTTCATCAAGCTAAAGATGCTGACCACCCGGACTCGTCCAAGTTCTTTCGCCTCGTTCAGAACATCTTCTACTCAATTTCACAAGTATTGCCAAGCAGTTTACGAGAATTTGCTTAAGATATCCACCTGCTAGCTGACACGGCTAAGTGCCTTGTGTCCCCTCGATCCACAGTCTTGTTTAGTCGGGAGCGGATCGGACTTGCCAACGATCCGCAGAACGTTTACCCGCCTACTCCCCCAAGGGTGGTATTCGTTCTCATCATGGGAAGCATTGCTGGTGGGAGCAGCTCCTTATCAGTAGCAGGGAGTATTGTCGGCATTGTTGCCCTCTTAATCAGCCTTTCAGCCATCATCCAGGCTCTGGTCACCTACTTCGCATCATACAGAGATGCTCCAGTAGAACTGAATAGATTACGTCGTCAATATCCAATACAATTGATGAAAATTCCCACTGATTACGCACAGGCCATATCCCTGAGCCTATTAGCGTAGACATCAGAAAGGGTGGCTGCGCCGGAGGAAGATAGACGGAGATGCTCCAAGAGTTCTGCAGCGCTCACCTGGAATTGGATGAAGGATTATCTAAAATCAAACGGGAAAGCGATAAAGTTAATTCACTTTTCAACTGGCATAGGATTTTGTGGATCTTCAAGAGAAAAGACCTCGAAGAATCAGTCAGGCAGGTAGAGACGTTGCGAATGCGTAAGATGGCCGTTGCTTTGAGCGCATCAGTAGAGTGAGTGATTCCTTGAGATGTGTCTGCGTTCACAACCACCAACTTACCCACTCACAAGGGATATAGGTTATTTAAAAAAATACACTGGAACGAATTGAATCGCGAATACCGGAGGGTCCAATCCGACTGCCACCTCCTAGGCCTCCCAATGAAGATCACGAACTCGCCCGACCGTTGAACTTGTACTCAAGTTCTATTCTTGGAGAGTCAGTGACCGATATTGTCAGGACTTCTTTGGATTCACGCTAGAAAATTACACATGATGCGCCTCGAATTCATTTGATTTACTGAAGAAATTCCTGATGCTTCGTTCGGTGCTTTGACAATGCCGATGCGCGCATATTTGTGTACGTCGACAATTTGGAACCTCTACTCCGCGAAAGAAGTGAGTAGGTGCTTTCTCAGATCCTCCCATTAATTGTAAGCTTCCCGGATTGCCTGTGCTCCAAGTATGCTCACTTACCAAGATAAGCAAACTCAAACAAGGCTTAGTATGTGAATGCCAGGGGTAATCAAATAAGTTTCTAGAAGTCACTCACACGAGTAGATACACCACCGAATATGGCCTGTATCCACCTTCAAGTTGATCATGCAATCGACTTCCTACCTTTCCCCCCTCCATCCAGTATCCGAACTGCAAAGGTGCAGGAAGTGCACACGAGCATGAGGAAGCCAATATAAATTATCATCTTGGTGAGGTCTTGGGGAACAATATCGCGGTTTTTCACACCTCCGAGAATCGCACCAGCTATGGGAATGCCGACGAGATAACCCACTCCCCGCGCATAGCCGAAGACACCCGTAGATGCAAAATACATCTCATGACTAAATATTTGGACGCTCACATTACCATACAATGTCGGGAACACTCCGCCAGCTAGGCCATGAAGAATGATGAATGTTAACCACATGCACTTGGTACCGATCTTAGCCCCAATAAGCCAGAGGATCCATGTGCTTAATGTTGTTATTACCATGGCAATGAAAGAGTATTCTGACAGCTATCTTATCTGTAATGTGTCCTATTGCGATTCTGGAAGGCGATTCTATATCATTATTTAAAGCCAAGAGAAAAGCGCCTGTTCCGGCACTATATCCAAGGGCCCTGCTGAGACCGGGTCCTAATCTCATTGGAGTATTCATTGTAAGGGTGCTGAGGAGGTTAATGAGGATGGACAAAATGAAAACCGGCTCCTTCTTCAACTTCTGAGGAACGGTAACACGCCGTGCCTCGACTTTTCTGGGAGGCTGCGCGAAACAGGCGACGATATCGCAAGTAATTAGATTGAAGCATAGGACACCTAACGTCTTGCGAGGGCCTAATTCCTTAAGCATTACTCGTATTATCGTTGCATAAGCCAGCCTCCCAAGACCGGACGCTTTCAGGCTAGCCTAGGATTCTCAAATCACAAAAAAATAACTTACCGGCGATAACCGCCCCCATCGCTTTCCCTTACCGCTTTGAGAACTATTCCGGCACGACACTTGAAAGAGGATACTGCAGGAGGGCCATTTCCGACTCCAACAACAACGCCTTGCGTGAGGAGTAGATGCTAATACTAGGTAAGCACAAGATAAGCAACTACTCTTTGTAAGAGTCAAAGCGACCTACTCTCGTACTGGCTGCTGCGTTCCCAAACCAAGCCCATAAAGCAAGGCGCCAGCCATGGCCATTAATCTGGCGCTCTTTTTACTTCATCGCAGGTGTCAGCACGAATCCAAAAAGCGCTACAACACCGCCTCCGCCTATACTACCTATTGCTGCCAACCCTGCTCTATCCCTAGCCTCGTTTGCCAGCATAATACCTTCCAACGCCGAGGCGCTGTTTTGTGTAGTAAGCTTAAAGTACACCAAATGCCTAGGAGAACCCTGGTACTCAGTCAGCAAGTCTTCAACTCTCCTGGACTTCCGTAAGGTTCCTTACCAAGTGTTTTGAAAATAGCGACAAAGGCTGTCAATATAACAATGCTCTGCTGTGTTTGATCTACCTTTCCCTTCTCTTGGGGTGCTCCCTTGTCCTCTGTTACTGTAGAGGAAGCCTCTCTAGTACCTTCTTTAGACTCCGCATTTATTTCCAGCTTCAGCTTCCACCGAACAGCCGATTTGCAGAGATCTTTCCAAATCAATTGACTCTGATATCCGGGCTTTTGCGGCGCTAGTTGCAACATCTCCAACGCCTGTCGGCTCCAGGAAAGTAATACGATGCAAAGGAAGATTTACCACATTCATTCCTTTTGAAGCTTTTAGCTTGTAAGCTGGAGAGAAAGGAGGCATATGAAGATATCTATGCATATTGTTGGCAGAAAGGGTGAAGGCGACGCTCACAGGCGCTTCCTGCGACCACGTGATAACTAGTACACAGATTCGTTCTCGATGACGACTCCACCTTATAAAGTCACTTACACACCACCGTCCTTACATTGCATCGTGATACATATCGTACTCTCATCTCATACGAGCAATAAGTTTAATTCAAAAAGTGAGTCTAATAAAGTTCTAGGTATGGTATAGCTGTCTCCTCCCAACAAAGTGAATTTTGGAGGCCCAACTACAACACAACTATCTTGAACCCAGTATAATGGAATGAGGCACATACTTTTGTCGTCAGGGTGCTAAAGCTCACTTCGACACTTACGCGGACCACCGTTCAGCTTACTTAACCATTTCATGATTTGTGATCCATGGCATTCACGCTGTACCCAAAAGATCTGGGTCGTTGATTCTGGTAGCGAGGAAGTTCTGCCCAGTCACCGTTAAAGTGTTTTTACGATCGGCGCCTCGAAGCAAGCCTAATTAATGTCACACGGGAATGCAGGTGTATGGTGGTGTGAGGACTCCATAAGGTGGAAGTCATCACGAAGGATGAGAATATATACAACAAGCGAAGCTATCACGTGATCGCAGGAAGCTCCCCTACCAACAATTAATAAACCCACCACATGTGGCGGAAATTTAAAAAATACATTACTCAGAAATTCTAACATGATATAAAGCACAAGTTAGTGTATTATGAATATTAACCTCTTAGCACTCAATTTGATTAATTCTATGGCTAGTCAGGCCTAGAAAAGCCCAAGTATACTAGTCCATGTCACGGAGCTTGCCAGGTTGGCCGCGGCGCATGGATTATGAATAAGCTAAAACTTCACACTTATTCACTTACTCATTGCTGATAGGGTTGTAAGTATGTAAGATAGTAGTCTCCCCGCGTGCTCTGGATGGCAACGTTGGTGAAAAGATACACGGTGGTTCGCATCCCGAAGCGGCAGACTCAAGCGAGAAGATCTTCGAGAAATTATTCTAAGTCCACCGCGCAATATTCCAGCCATTGTCCACCACCATCTCAGGTTCTGCCTTTCTCACCGCTCTCTTGAGGGCCTTTACCGCCGGATGCATGCTGTAGCGTGGCGGACACTGCGCTCGGCGTCTAAACCCGGGTGTCCTGCCAGAGTCATCAGCGGCCGTCGATATCCCTATGCGCCGCGAACGCGACCTTTCCACTCCACTCCTCAACACTCGCAAACATCCACGCCACCGACAGATCCGCAAAATCCTACAATAGAACAAAATGGCCGGACTGACCGTGATCTGGATAACCCCGCAACGGCGGAGGCTTCTGGAGACGCTGCCAAGCCCGAGGAACCAGAAGTCATCGCGAAGAAACTGCAACGATCAAAGGAGATGGTACGGCACTACGGCTCTGCGTTGAAGCGTTCACAGCGGAATAATCGTTCTCAGGATCTCCCACCCATATACATACCCAATTGGTTTCTGAGGAGGAATGTGGTGCTAGACAAAGAGTATCAGAGGATGCAGAAGAATTGGCTAATCTGTAGGGAGTGCGCCCTAACGGTAAAAGATAAAGAGAGTGGAGAGACGTATGCGATTTTCCCGTTCCCAACTCCACTACCCCACATTATGCGGATCCTGGAGGACTTATCTAGCACAATCGGGGAGGTCGCATGGGTTCAAGAACAAAAACGGAGGTTATGGCCTCCTGATGGCGATCCTAAAACCTACACCGAGGCTCTTTCACAAAGGCTTGAAAAGAAGGATATGATGCCTGAAGAAATAATGAGGCTCGCGCAAGAGCCTCTTCCGCCGGGAAAGCAAATACATAAGAACGGCTTGGATGCTTCTACCAATATTCTTAGAGATCCGGTTAGCTCCCACCTCCATTTTTGGATACTTGCCGAAATCACAGCTACGATAGCCGCATGCCTCTCCGTTGTGCGACCTGAGCTCGGCGTATCATTCCCAGCCGCGAAAACTAATATAACGTTACACTGTCCTGCCGATGGGAATAGTGGATTCCTTTCCGAACTCGTGCATTCGATTGCAGGCGAAATTGGGGTAGATGTTGTTCAATTAGATGCTCAGGATTTTGCTGAAATAGCAGGAGATTATTTGGGCGAGGGCCTGGAACCGTCGTCAGATTCCATTCGCTCTCTAGGCTATGAGACGTACCGTTTCAAGTCTGAGCTTCAGGACGATATTGAAGAGACGGAAGAAAATGAAGAAGGGTTGGACGAGGAGGATGCGCCTGAAAACTCTCCGCCGTCGTTCGGTTTTCCCAACCCTAAATCCTTTTCCAGGAGTGCGAAAACCCCAAACCTAATGGCTGGAGCTGTGCACGTATTTAACCTGGAAAATCTCGCGAAGTCGCCTATACTCAAGGCTCTTAGCATGCAGAGTGGTGGACGAGATAGGGGGACCATGGTATCATCAAATCCATTTTACGGCAGACTTCAGTCTCAAAACGAGGTGCAATTGGAAGATATGAAATTGATCGCTTTACTTGAGGCCCTTATAGACTCTGACGAGCTCAAGCGGAGTATTATAGCGGCTAAGCCAGGCGTTAATGAACAAGGAACCCCCGAAGCCAAGCCAGTCGCAACAGATGCGCCTAAATTTTTTGATTTCTCTCTCAATGCTACACCACCCGTAGACGTGGATCTGAGTCCTATGCTCTCTAAAAACGCACAGTCGAAGATCTCACTCACATTACAAATTCAGCCTTCACAGCAAAGTCACCTCAAACACTCTAGACCTCAAAATAAAAAGATTATTCTAATCAGAGATATCAAAGAGCTTGGAGCTACTCGCCGTGGCAGTCAAATACTTCAAAAGTTACAGGATATCATTCGAAAACGAAGGGCTGAAGGGGAACAAATTATGGTCGTAGGCACAACTTCCTCACCAGATCTGGTTCCCGAGGTGTCAAAAAGCGGCATAAAAAGTCTGCAGTCGGAAGGCAACGATTCCTACTCAAGGACGATTGTGGTGCCGCCGCTCAACGCCAAAAATGCAAATTCCTGGTACAGCTTCCTTCCTAAACGCTCGGACGGTGCAAACTTGAGGATGGAGACCGAAATGCAGAGAAATGCAGATATCAACTTCCGTCACATTCAGGACATGTTGAGGCGGCTCGATCCTGCTGTTACTGCCGACTTAATAGATCCTGAACGCGCTTTACGCCTCCCATTTCCTCCTACCAATCAAGAGGTCTTTATGGATAGGGTCCTATCATTTGACGAAGTCCATCGTATTGCACTTGCAGCTATCGGAATCCATCTCTCTCGACCAAAACCTAGTCTCCTCTCAAACGCGCATCTCTCACTGGCCATGTCGCTGCTAGATCTGAGCGACGAAGTCAAGTTTAATTGGGCTACGCAAGAGACTCTCGAGCGTACGAGGGAAAACAAAACTGCCTCTTCGATTATTAAATCAACTCATGAAGTGCGGCGAGACCGGATCAGTAAAGCTAACAAGCATGAAAAACGACTCCTCGGTGGCGTTATCAATCCTGAAAAGATCAACACGACTTTCTCCGATGTACACGCGCCCAAGGAAACCATTGAAGCGTTACGTACTCTGACCTCCCTCTCGTTGCTCCGACCAGAAGCTTTCCAATACGGCGTTCTCGCTACAGATAAAATTCCAGGTCTACTCCTCTACGGTCCACCGGGTACAGGAAAGACTCTCCTGGCCAAAGCGGTTGCGAAAGAGAGCGGAGCAACCGTCCTAGAAGTATCCGGCAGCGAAGTCTACGACATGTATGTCGGTGAAGGGGAAAAGAACGTCCGCGCCATCTTCTCTCTTGCCCGCAAGCTCTCTCCGTGCGTCGTGTTCATCGACGAAGCCGATGCGATTTTTGGTTCCCGTGATGGTGGCCGTCAGCGCACCTCACATCGCGAAATCATCAACCAATTCTTGAAGGAATGGGATGGCATGAATGATCTCAGCGTCTTCATTATGGTCGCCACGAACCGTCCGTTCGACCTAGATGACGCTGTGCTGCGCCGGCTTCCCAGGCGTCTTTTAGTGGATCTGCCTACGCAAGTTGATCGGCAAAAGATCCTAGCAATCCATCTCAAGGACGAACTGCTCGATAAAAGTGTGAATCTTGAGGAGCTGGCAAGACGAACGCCATTATACAGTGGTAGCGATCTAAAGAATATGGCGGTTGCGGCCGCTTTAGCCTGCGTACGAGAGGAGAACGAGAATGCGGCGATAGCTGCTGCAAAGGCACTATCTACTGCGGACGCCTCGAAACCGGAAGATGGCGAGCAGGCAAACCAGGCAGTACAAGATGCACCGAAATTCGTCCCGGGGCGGAAGTACGAATTCCCGGAGAAGCGTACGCTGCATGCGCGCCATTTCGACAAGGCGATGCAGGAGATCAGCGCGAGTATATCCGAGGATATGTCATCGTTGTCTGCAATCAAGAAGTTCGATGAGCAGTTTGGTGATCGCAAGGGCAGGAGGAAGAAGAGTGCATATGGCTTTGGGACGCAGCCCGAAAGGGATGAGTCGGCTGCTAGGGTCAGGGCTTGAGGATTGCATGGGAGGATTTCGGCTAGAAACGGACTAGAGGAGTTACTGTGAAATTTTGTACAAAACTAAGCCAAAGTACTGGTTTTTGGACTGTTTCCATACTTGGTTCTAGGTTCATCGACTAAGGGATATTAGGTAGGTGCTTGGTTGGAAGTAAATACATTACTAGTTTGTAAGATTTATTTATTATTAATTTGGAGTGCTGAACCCCTTGTGCAGTCACCTATAGAAAGTCATTTGTCAACGCCTAACTAAAAATCTAAGCATATCTATAGTTTTTAACTACGCCAGTTAAATATATATAAATATATTATATTAAATGAAATGTCTTAATTTAATTTAATTATTTATATATAACTTACACTAAATATTTCCGGGAGATGGGAGGATGAGAATTTCTTGGCCCGTTGTGTTATTGCTCGCTAGCGGCATTAGTAAGGTTACTATATTTTCCTAAGCTGATATATTCGGAATATGAACTGCGAAAATTTCCAAAACTAGCACTCATAATCATGACATGAGATTGAGACTGTGGGGTTAACCATCTACTGTTTTCCTTCCTTCGCCCAAATATGCTGGTGCCAACTCTTCCATTGAATTCGCTGAATTATTTTCTCTTCCACTCTCCGAGCTCGCGTCCGCCCTTCTTTCTTGAGATATCGGCTGTTTCCTTTCCAACATCTCCATCTCCAACAATTGCCTATCCATTTCCGAGTACATATCCACAGCCCTAGTTGGTGATTGAGCGGAACTGGAAGTATTCCGCAGAGTCGAGCCAAGATTAAACCATTTTGGGACAAATTGCGGGGCGCTCGACTGACATTGGCTTAGGAAGTCATTGGGAAGAAGCCATGAGGCTAGTGGACGAAGGGGCGGGACGGAGACACAGATAATTCCTAAAGAACACTCCACGATTGACCAATTGAGGGATGAGACAACGTCGTCTGGACATGAGGTTTAGCGTCAGCACGCTGGCCATATAGCGGAGAAGGAAGAGTAAGAACTTACATGTAATGTCAGCCCTCGTCAACATGTGCAAATTTGCGATCCGGAATACGCTCGCTATGCACGCACTGCATTCCATCAGCAATTTCCGATAGCCCGTCCTGGATTGGGGAGACGGACACTGCGCCCACCAAAAACAAAAAGCAAATGACCAGTTTCTGTCTTCTGGGCAGCTGCAGGCGCCAGAAATACGGCAGTGGTATCGTGCAGAGCATAACATCGGTTGCAATGGTGATCGCCGCACTTGCGTATAGGTAGTGCACATATGGAAAGCATCTGCGATTGGTAATTGTAAAGTCCCATGCCGCCTTCACAGGGCTGCATTGGAAAATCGTGGCGAAAACGGAACATAGCCAGAGAAGACCAACCACGACACCCGTTGCGTACATTACTAGGCGAAGGCTTCTATTTGGCAGGATCCGGACGTACGATACGACAATGGAGAGCTTGGTGAAGGAGATGGCGCAGGCGTAGAATAAGTAGCAGACGAAGAGGAGCTGGAATGATCAGTAAGTGCGTTCTTCTAAGGGTAATCATGCCATTGAATGAGTGATTGAAGACGGCGCGGAGTTTTTCTCTCCATATAAAACAAAAACGGCGCGTCATAGTCTGGACACTAAATTCAAAATATGTTTCCAGCGTAGACGCGGTAATAGCAGTGATGAAACGACGAACCTGAATGCAGTGCTTGGTTTCGCTCAGGATGTTGGTAAGATCTAAGTTCCACACGTGCTGTCCCAGGCCATATTTTGTAGCTATTTCTCCATGTCATCAGAATGCGTTCGTTCATAAAGACTCGTGGGTTCATACCTGCCAGTGTAGTTGCAGACAATGCTACGGTAAAGGCCGCCCCGAAGATAATGAGGACTGGGCCACAGTAAACAAGATCAGCTTATCATGAGCAGGTAAATTTGAAGGATTCGTGATGCCACATACCATCGTCTAAGAAGACGCGTCGCACTATGTAGGCTCGGACGAGAGTCCGCACTACGACAACTAGGCTGACGAGGATGACAGACGTAATTGTGACTTTGAGTATTGCTCCTTTGTTTGTAGAGTGATCACCAAAGTCGAATTGTGAGATGTCAATATTATAAAGCTGGGTGGGAGACTGACCCATACTCGACAAAAGAGTGAGAAATTTTCTTAAGTCATATCTAAGTCAGACTAGGGCGTTCGTAGCATCTTTAGATGCAGAGAAAGATTCTATGACTGAGCGGACGCTGATATCGAGCGGCATTTGATAAAGATTGTGGCTGTTTTAGGATGACGGCCGCTATACTGGTGCCGTTATACCCTTGGCGCATCCAGCTGAAGGTGCGTGTTGATCTTAGCGATCAAACGGGACCATTTTATACCTTTAAAGCAATAAGCACGACCATTTTGACGTATTTTAACATATTGGGTATAAATATGCGTAGTTTGATGTGCGATCAACACGCGCTTTCAACCGGATGCAGATGGGGAAGATTTCACTCAGGGGGGCCCTTTTTCCTGGGTCAAACGGGTGGTTCACAAGGCTGTCTGCGAACAGATCCTTCCGGCCGCGCGTGCTGGCCTAGCTGACACCGAAATTGGTGAAGCACTCCAATGAGGGCGAGATAGTTTGCCAGCATGTTCTCAGAGCGGTCTGTGTGTTTGAACCCGAATTTTGGGCTCTTGGGATATTCCGATATCCTAGAGGCGGGGCTGGGCGGGACCTGGACCGACCCTGGAACACGCAAACCTATTGATCACGAATCTAATAATCCGGGATGTGTCCCTGCAGCATAACCGCATTTAACTTAGCTGTTCGAACCCATGGGGTATGCTGTGCCCTCGAAGCGGGACTTGGCTTCCAGCATGCGGCCAAAGCATCAGTCTGAGCTTCTCCCGTTTCCTTAATTGTTGCAGCGCATTTGTATTCATAGAGCAGAGGTGGAAGTTAGCATAGAGTATGGCGGCGCGGAATAAATTCCTAAAGAGGTACGTACTTCTCGGCACTTACGCTCCGCTTCTCAAATCGTGTGGTGGCTGAGATGCATGTTGCACAACCCATGCTCCCGTTCTTGCATCCTTCCCCCATCCTGCATCTCTTCCCGTGCTCCCCCTGGCCGCCGTTGTCCATATTCGTTCCCTTACTTAATCTTTTATCTCCGACCTTTAGCGGCCGTCATCTCGGAGCCCAGGGGGTATCCGGAATTTTACAAGCCACTTCCATAGTCGCATAATATTTCCTCGAGTCATTTCCTTTATTCAGCTCACATGGTGTCAAAGCTAATCATTTTTGCTTCGTTGGATTGTCCCATTAGCCATTCGTTGTCAAGGCTAAGTTTAGTGGCAGAAATTAGAGTAGGTACTCTCTATCCTGATGCCTTCGGTGACGATCGTCTTGATAATATCCCTTAACCCGTTGGGGTCCTTAGAGAATTCGCTACCGGATTTGATTGGGCACTTGGGTTGAACCAGGTTTTCCGATTGGCTGGTCCCTTATCGATAACCGTAGGACCCAAATCAACGGGTTAAGGGATAACATCTATATTCTGGGGTACGAGGCTCTACCCTATGAGTGAAGCAGAGTTCTCAAGATTCTCAATCCTTCCTCGCAGAGCCGCCAGGTAACTCACAAAGCTAGCGATGTGCTCTAAGGGTTACCAATACTTGACGAGATATTCGCTAATTAGCAGAGGTCAGGCGAGTGAAAAGGTGGAAATGAGAGTAAGGACTTACAGGCAATACGGATTAAACATGAACAGGTAGCCCACCTGCAGAGATATTACTACATTTAAATAATATAATCATCGTACAGGACTGGAAACATTAGCGGTGATTGAATGTTTGATTCAGTATGAGACGGGGAGTATTGTCGATCGTTGGCTAAATTCGGGAACGACTTCCTGCATATCTCGTGTCAACACCAGGCACCCACTTACTCCCCGCCATACAAAATAAAAGGCTATAGCCCGTCAAGCTTGATAACACGCAAAGTTATGCTTCTTAGGCCGTCAAAATTATCTTCATCCCTTACACCACCTTCAAACAACGCTCCGCGATGCCACCATCTCTGGCCAGCATAATCACCACCCTCTGCAGCCTCCCCGGTGTCCTAACCTCCACTATCATCTTCGTCCCCACATCCCTCCTCCTGCACCACTACACCCGCACCCACGGCCATCCCCAGCGCCTCCACAGCCATAAAAACCAAACAGCCGCCTCTATGCCATCATCTCCCTCTACCTCTTGCTCAGCATCGCCCTCCCAGCCTCTCTAACCCCCTCTCCCCTCCCCAAACTCCTCCTTAGCAATAGCCAAAATGATAGCCACCAACGCACCGCCTACCACCTCTCCAAGCTATACGAGTATGTCGACATCTTCAACGCCCTCGCGGCCGGCGGCGCTGTCGACCTGCACTTCGCGTTCCACCATCTCACGACGCCGTACCTGACGCTCTTCGCGTAGTACCCGACCTGCCGTCGACACAGGGGTGGAGCGTCTTCGCGGCGCTGAACTGCGCGCACCACGTGCTCATGTATGCGTATTTCGGCGGCGTGGCAGCAAGCTGGACAAGACCGGTGTTGCTGTGGACCGGAGTGCTGCAGCTTGTGGTGGGGCTGTTGAGGGGGGAGTTGGGGCGGGGGAGACAGGGTGGGGAGGGGGAATGGGGGATTTGCTGGGGGAGGAGAGGTGGCGGAATGGGTTTGCGGCGGGATTGCTGGGGTGTTATTTGGTACTGTTTTTGCGGGATCTGGGAGTTAAGGCTAAGGGAAAGAGGTAGAAGCCGGGCGAAGGAGAAGTAGAAGGTACTAGATCACTGAATAGGCACGGACGAGAAAATGGATGTGGAGCTCTAGGGGAAGAATCTACGGAACTTGATTTCTTAAGAAGATGTCTCTAAAGTAGCCGGTGCACTATCCCGGAGGCGTTGCTAAGCTCTATTCCGACGCTTCGTACTAGTTCAATGCTCAATGCTAGTACCAACTGTCCATACCAGTCCACACTCGTCCAGTGAGGCCAACAGGCAGCGTCGCTGACAGATAGCTGCTGATGTAGGCAGTCAGTCAGCGTAGATACATGCAGCGCGCTGTCAGCTCACTGCATAGGTGGTAGTAAGGAAGGATCAATTGGGTAGTGTTTTGAAGCTTTTTGGTAGACTTTTGGGTAACGTGCTACCCCCCAAACGAGACACCTCAATTACCTAATTCTAAGCCACGCTTATTAAAATAATATTTTATTAAATCTATTTCTAAAATAGGGTATATCTTAAAAACGAACTATATTTTTAGAAATTTACTTTATTAAGTAGGAAGGAAGATAAAAGCATACCATAATTAAAAAATGGTTAGGAAAACCTAGTTTATTAGTGATAAGGATCCGCCTAGCGTGCTATAATCTTCACGCTAAATTAAAGAAACTAAAAATTATTAATAAAATTTTAATCCTTTGAGCTTTTTTAATATAATTTTTAGGAGGCTCTTTTAGAGTATACCCGTGACGTTTTGGTTTCGTAAACTCAACCAACACCACCTCGCTAGCTAGGTGGCTGCCAGCACGGTGTACAGCCCAGCAAGGAACCCAGCCGATTTTAACTAGCGATTGCTAACAAAACTAAAAATCCCTTAAAACTAAGATAATAAACCACATAGTATATATTATTATAATGTAAGTTAGTAGAAATAATAAAGAGTCCTATCTCTTTATACTTGTTTACTTTTTAAATATTAAACTCTCTCTAGGAATAAAATCTTTATTTTCTAGTAGAGAGATAATTAAGATTTTTATAGTTTTAGGTTTTATAAAAATATAGTAGATTTCTATACTTTAAAAAGTAAGCAGGTATAGAGAGATAGTAATAATAAAGAGTTCTAGCAAGTTTAATTATACTATTTATATAGTCTATAGTTTATTATTAGGGTTTTAATTTTTTTAACCAATTTTTGGTTTTGTTAGCAATTTGCTAGTTAAAATATTCTGGGTTCTTTGCTGGGCTGTGCACTATACTAGCAGCCACCTAGCTAGCGAGGTGGTGTTAGTTAAGTTTACGAGACCAAAATGTCATGGGTACTTGCTTTATATTAAAGTTTTAAATTTTAAAAAAAGCTATTTATTGCTACTACAGTCCCTTGTCAAAAGTCTCCGTATAAGCGCATTTTTAAGACAACCTACCTTGCTAAATTACTATATAATAGCCACATAATTAATTCTAAAGCTTTAAAATATATTGTAAAGTTTATATTGTATATAAAATCTAGCTATTATAACTGTCGGAATATATGGACAGAGGTTATATGGTCATTCGTGTATCTGATTAGTCATCCTTATGATGACTCATCAGCCCCCTACTTAGGCACCGCGATCCTTACGATCCTCTGCTTTCTGCACCTATTGAACACCAGACAAATCTACGATTAATAGGCCATACAAGTGCACTTGGGTGATACCGACAATAACCTTTTTTAAAATTTAAAACCTATAACTCTTTTAGAAATTCTATTAATTCTTTACTAAAATTAAAAATCTATAACATATTTTTTCTACTACTAAATATTAAAAATATTTTTTAAAAAATTATTATCTTATAGATATTTATGTTTGCCAGAACTTTTTTTTATTTGAATTTTTATTTTAAAAGTGTAAAAGTTTATTATAACTCTTTAAGTCCTACTTTTTTCGAATTTGTATGGGAAATTGCACTTTATTCCTCTTTTTTAACTTTATAAGTTTATAATAATTTTTTATACTTTTTAAATAAAAATATAGATAGAGAGGGTTTTAGTAAAAGCAAATTTCTATAAGATATTAGATTTTTAAGAAATATTTTTAATATCTACTAGTAGAAAATATATACTAAATATAGTAAGTTGTGGTAGGAAGTCAGTAAAACCTAAAGACTTTTAACAAAAGACTATAGATTTTAAACATTAAAAAAGTATTGCGATTACTAGATTATATATCTATAAGTAGCTTTAGATATTTTTTAAAGCTCTAGAATTAATTATGCGGCTTTTATATAGCATTTTTAGCAAAAAGTGTCATTTTTGGTGTAACCTCTGCACGGACACTTTTGACAAGGCACTATAGTTTAGTAGGAATATTAACAGTTTTAGGGGCGCGGCCCATAAAGCGTTTAATCGTTTTGTTAACCGGAAGGTAGGCGCTAGGGCAGTAAAGCTTTCTACAGGTAAGCCAAATATATTTAGCAAGCTTCTTAACACTATCAAATATAAAGGGCTTAGTTAACAGAACAAAGATCTATTGGTAGCCAGTGTACGAGAATTCCAAGACGAGGACTAGAAGAAGGTCGAGGAAAGGACACGCCTATATACATAGTGCCAAGGCTCGGCTCGGCCGAGCCCCTAACTAGGGTCTGTAACTGTCAGATAATCTGTATTCTCTAAAGGCGTGGGTCACGTACACGGGTGCACGTGCATTATAAATCTCCTCAGAGCCCCAGGGGCCCTAGGTTAAAACAACGACAAGAACAATCAAGTCAAGATCAAGATCATCAATCAATTAACCCATTTTATCAATAAACTGCTCTATCTAAATTATCTAATAGTTATGAGCCCGGTCCGCCGACTTAAGAAGCTATTCGGCTATTACTTAATTATTTAAAGAAATTTTACCTTATTATTAGACTCTAACACCTTATTACTAAGGACGCAGACTCTAACACCTTATCGTTAAGGACGCAGACTCTGACAGAAATCCTACCTTAAGTGTCATAGGACGATTCTGACACGAGATTCTACGAGATTCCACCTTAATCATCACAGGACGATCCTGATGACAAGGACGATCCTGATGACAAGGACGATCCTAACAATAAGAACAATCCTAACAATAAGGACGATCCTAACAACAAAAATACCATCTCAATTCCTTACTTGCCTATTAGTCAAATGGCTCCACCAACAAGTTTGTTAACTACAATCATCCTTAATAAGCCAGAAGACTGGGAACAATGGCTATGGCAACTACAAGCCCTCGTGGATTAGCAAATTTGGGCCCACATTAACCCAGCCACAGAAGCACCTCAAGAAAGTCTACTTAAAAAACCACCCTATCTAAAAGTCACAGATTTCAATGAGAATGCAACCTTATATACACAGCTCTCAACAAATCAACAAAGAGCGTACAAGAACAGCAGACGGTACTACAACTAAGACATAAAGTACTTCCTAAAACAGGAAGAGCATCTGCAACAGATACGCACCTAGATCACGTCCATAGTATTAATTTAGAAGAAGCTACTGCTTAACCCTTTCTTAATAGTTAAAGAATGGCTATCTCGCTTAAAGGAGAACATAGAACCTACCTTATTATTTGTTAGGAAGAAGGTACAATACCAGTATATAGAAGCTCTTAAGGGGTTCAAGCAGTTGTTAAAGCTAAACTAGTAGCTAGACCAATGGGAACACATAAGACACTAGGAGAGAAGTATAAGATCCCTTAAATATCCAATAGAATCTAGCTTCAAGATTTGGCAGACGTTATTTAACCTTTCAGCGACGCCTACTATATAAAGTATACTACCGAGTCAAATAACCCTTAGAAGTTGAGATCTTCCAAATACCACAGAGTAGCAAAGGAGCTATAAGAAGGACTTAGAATACCCTTAAAGAAAGCCAATACTACTATAAGAGGGAGTACCTTTAATACAGACTTTATAGAGTAAGCTATAATAGATTACTCTAATACTACTAAAGGTCTAGGGAAAGAAACCTCAGCATATACTAGACGCTTGAAGAGAGCCAGGTCACTAGTAGATAAGGAAACATCCCACAAAAAGCTACTACCCGTGTGCTTAGCGTGCGAGAAACAAGGATATTCCCTTTAAGACTATTAGTATTTATTTAAAGACAAGAAACCCAAAGGAGTCATAATTAGAGATACTCGCATTAAAAGGGTGCTAAAGAAGGTAGAAAAGAATAAGGATCTTACTAACCAAGTTATAAAGATTAGACTTAAAGAACAAGAAGACAAGGCTTAATAACAATAGAATAAGAGCTAAGAGATAGTTAAGATTAAGGGAGAAGCTAATACGATATTCCTAGAATTATATTACACCAGTTAACTCCATCCGCTAAAGCTATTAACTATTCTTGACTTAGGAACTACTCTCTATATCTTTAATAACCTCTCTTATTTCTATAACTTCAGGAAAGCTCTAAGACATAAATATATTATCGCCGGCAGCTCAGAAGTGCCTATACTAGGCTACAGCAATATCACTATCTAAGTATAAAATCCCTTAGATGTCTAATGGAATCTAGCTTTAAAAATTAGCAGAAGTCATTTAACCTTTTAGTAACGCCTACTATATAAAGTATACTACCGAGTTAAATAACCCACAGAAGTCAAGATCTTCCAAATACCGTAGAGTAGCAAAGGAGCTGCAAGAAGGACTTAGAAGACCCTTAAAGAAAGCCAATACTACTACAAGGGGGAGTACCTTTAATGCAGACTTTATAGAGCAAGCCATTAAGGATCACTCTGATACTACTAAAGGTTCACAAAAAGGAAAGGCCTTGGTACGTACTAGCCGCTTAAAGAGAGCCGGGTTACTGGTTAAGGAGACATCCCAAAAAAAGCTAACACCCGAGTGCTTAGCATGCGAAAGACGAGGACATTTACTTCAGGACTATTAGTGTTTATTTAAAGATAAGAGACCTGTAGGAGTCATAATTAGAGATAATCGCATTAATAGGGCACTAAAGAAGGTAGAATAGAATAAGGATCTCGCTAATCTAGTTACCAAAATTAGACTTAAAGAACAAGAAAACGAAGCTTAATAATAACAGGACAAGAGTTAGAAGACAGTTAAGAAGAGCAAGGGAATTCTACATCTTAAGGACGTTGCCTTTTATACAAACTTTAACACGAATCTAGTGTTGTTCCATCTACTTTAAAAACAAAGGTACTACTAGGACAATAAAGAAGACAACAATCTTCTAGTATAAAAGAATAACATAATCCTATATCAAATGGAAGAACGTCATAAACAATAGACTATTAAATACATCCAACCAGGAAGTCTATCAGCGTTTAATACAAGCCGACTACTACGCCGCCAACAAAAGCGCAGAGCATCGTTAAGAGACATTCATCTAGATTCAAAAGGTAATATAAGACTATGGCATCTACGTCTAGGGCATCCAGGACCTATAAGCCTTTATTATTTAGGTATTAACGCCCTAGGAGTTAAGCTTTAAGGCCCTAAGACGACAACAACGGAATATTAACACTGCAGTCTCGCTAAGATTAAGCATCAGGTCTTACGAAGCGCATACTAGATTCATATAAGTTATACTTATCCACAACACCTTCTTAGGAAGATCCTTCCTGTATTTTATAACAACGTATAGCAAGAAGAAGGAGACACTATAAGTGCTTAAAGATTTTATCCAATAGATTCGTCTGAGGTATAACCTTAAAGTTAATACCATTAAAATTAAGCGTTAGGTCTCACGAAGGTTCTTAAATTAGAATATTAATAAACCCTATCTCAACCTCCATATTAACTAACCTTAAGAAAGCGCCAAGGGATTCGAGCCTTTAGCACCACATACCTAAGCTTAGAACGGTACCGCCAAACGCTTAGGGGGTGTAATTATTAAAAAAGCACGCAAAGGGACAGCAGATCCTTAGCTTAATAAAACCTACCTACAAAAGCTACTATATTGGCGAGTACGACCTACCAAACCCTTATAGCGATCACCGCAAAATTCGACCTGGAGATAATACAGATAGATACAGTTAACGCGTTTATCCATTACGATCTTAATAAGGTCGTCTACATAAAGCTAATAATAGGGTTTAATAAAGGAAAGACAAACAAAGTACTGCGCTTAAGAAAAGCCCTATACGGACTACAACGATTACTACTGTTATGGCAGAAGAATCTTACGAGCTCGTTAAACGAATTGGGTTTTAAAGAGGTATCTTAAAAGCTGTATATCATGCTAAAAGGTGGAATAGTCGTCTTCTTCTATATTAACGATATTGTCTTCTGCTACCAAAAGACAGATAAGAAGAAAGCTTAAGAAGCGATTAAGGAGCTGAGCAAGGAATACCAGATAAGTACCCTTAGCGAGCTAAAATGGTTCCTAGGAATCCATATGCTATATAATTATAGCTAGAGGCTCCTATAGCTATTCCAGGAAGCCTATATCGAGAAGATAGCTAACTAGTATAAGATAGATCTTAAAGGGCGTCTTCCAGACACTCCTATGGCAGAATCAGAACTCCTCCCTACTAATTACCAATCGATCCGTCTAACGCTTCCGTCCCCTAATATAGACCTACTAGTCCGTCCTATATCCCTACCAAGAGAAGCAGCTTCTATAATGCTATATCAGAGTATTCCAGTACCTATATAGCACGAGGAGTAGAGCAATCTACTATAGAGGAGATAAGGAAGAAACGAACGGGAAAGGGAAAGACAAAGAAATAAGCGACAAAGGACGAGACGACAGAAGAGACGGTAGAGGTAAAGCGCAATCATTTATCTATGCCAGCGATGCATTATTCACGGACAATTCCGTCAACAGAAAGAGCTTGCAAGGATACATTATAAAGCTATTTAAGGGACCGATTGCATGGAGAGCAAATAAGCAGGATACGGTAACTACGTTAAGTATAGAAGCCGAGTTATTAGCCCTATCTTAAACAGTAAAAGAAGCTATCTCCACCAGCAGGATATTTAAAGCAATAACGTTACACCTAAATAAGCCCTTAATTATTAACTCTGATTAATTATAGAAGACACGGCAAAGACAAAGCTCCAATACGTTAACATCTATTAATACTTATTGCGTTAAGAATACGCAAGAAGACAAGTAGTATTTCAATAGAAAGCGACGAAGGAGATGACCGCTAATGGACTTACAAAGGCCCTGCCCAAGCAGAGGTTTCAGAACTTTGTTAACCTAGTCAGAAAGGTAGATATCAAGGAGCGGCTGGATAAGGAGAAGCAACTAGAGGACCTAAGGGAGAAGGATAGGGCGAGAAGGAAGGATTTAGATGAGATTACGGTTCAATTGACACATTAACGGACACAAGAAGGTGGTTAGCTTTGACCTCAAAGAGCTCGAAGCTAAGGGGGTGTGTCAGATAATCTATATTCTCTAAAGGCGTGGGTCACGTGCACGGGTGCACGTGCATTGTAAATCTCCTCAGAGCCCCAGGGGCCCTAGGTCAAAACAACGACAAGAACGATCAAGTCAAGATCAAGATCATCAATCAATTAACCCATTTTATCAATGAACTGCTCTATCTGAATTATCTGACAGTAACAGTGCCGTAACATCGAATATAGATCGTAGCATAGGATCGTCGTCTAGCCATAGTTCTGTGCACCAAAAGTAACGATTAAGCTGTTCGAACCGTACCCGGCCTATATATTTTTTAACAATATATTCTAAACCAGTAGTATCTAAAGAGCCCCGGTAATCCTTAATAGACGATTTGTATATATAAGGCCTATATAAATAAGCATTATAAACACCCTCAGAGTTCTTTCTTGCATATTGGCTGCCATTGTCGTGCCTATACGTTTTCTTTATCTAATGGATATAGCTCTGCATACCTATTTATCCACTCTACTAGCTTATCCATAATATCGTCTGTAAAGAACTAAGTAAATAGAGCAAAGGGTCTTATAAATTAAGCCTGGGGGGTAAATTTAGCTTCCTATAGTCGTTAAAATTGTTAATATAGAGAGGTTCGAAATCGGGCAACGGCTAAGGCTTTAGGGGAGGCTTTTTTTAAGACATGGTTTAGTTGGACGTTATATTAAGTCGGCTAAACAAGGTCTATATTATTAGAAGTACAACTAAAAGGCATAGCTGATAGTTTGTATTGATTAAATCTATATAGCCTATACGCGTTGTTTTGATCCTAATGTTCTTTACGGACCATTTACTTTGTAGACGTTGGCGGGTTAAGAGATAGCTAAATAATATCGCGTATATTTCGCCTAGTCTTAACCTATATATCCTTTTTAAGGAGCTACTAATTACCCCTATAAGACTGGAGCTCTTGCTGCACCCGGCCCAAAAAGACCAAAACCAACCAAAAAGAACCCCGAAAAACACCCAGAGAATCCCCCTGAGATACCTGCATCGCAGGGGAGGCACACGTTGAACGATAGTGGTTCGCACTCGCGCGCGACCGCCAGAACCACGCCTAGCAATGGCCCTCCACAATAAGAACGGGCGAATACCACACTATAAAGCGGAAATACCTCTATTAAGAAGGCATCTGACAAAATATAAAGCCTATTAGACGCGTCTAGTATCTGCAATTATAGGGGAGTAACTGTTAGCTATAATAAACTAATATAGCTAGTAGAATGGCTCTACTAGTCTAGTATCCCTTAGGCGCCCCTTTAGTAATCCCTTAATTAAATCCTCTAACGGCTAAGTAAAATTAAAAATAAATAAAACCCCTTTTTACTAGTAAACTATACCTAGGCCGCCGTAGCTGTATTTTTATAGTATAGGGAACCTAACCCCCTTAAAATAATAACCGGGTATATAATTATAATATAACTAAATATAGAAAAAGCAGAGGGGCTTAGGGGATAATTAGAAATAGAAGTCCTTATAGAGATTTATAAGGAAGTCTATAACGCTGTTATAGTCTAATACCTAAGGAGCGGAGATATTAGAGTTACCCTAAAGAACTAATAGGTAAAGGAACGAGCCGTAAGGGTAGGGGATAGGCTAGGAGAATATATTGGTATAAAAGTACTCTATAAAGACTACTTAGTTAAAGTCCTAGCGGTTCCTATAAGCCTTAGGGTAGAAAAGGGACGCTAGGTAAATAATACAGCAACTATATAGGAGATAGTAAAATATATAGAACGCCTTATACTGGGACTTAAGATTACCTAAATCTAATAGCTTTAATAGGAAAATGTAATCTAAGCATATAATAAGAATAATAAGAGGATATAAAAGTTGCTAGAGACTTACTAGGGAGACGCTAGTTAAACGCATGGCTCCCTTATTATTAGTATATATATACTAGGAATGTAAAAACTCCTTATCTAAAAAGAAATAATTATAAATGGCCTTATATATAATATAAGGCTCTATAACCACAAACTATACCTAGAATAATACTATTACTATATATAATAGGGACACACCTAATCTATATACGCAGCATAGGTATGCTACGGCCACTGTGTAGGCCCCTATAATATAAGATACTGCTTAAATTAAGACTAAATAAAATACGCAAACTGTTACCGAAGCATATATAAGGTATGGGAGAGAGTAGACTATATTAAATATAGGAGATAGAAGGTAAGGGCTTAATAGCTACGGGAATAACTATACGCTAGGTTATATAAATAGAAACAATAGGCGATAAACTAAGGGGATATAGGTGCCTTCCTAGCGTTCCCTACCTTTAATACTAGGGGGCTGGGCCAGCTATTCTAAGCCTTAATAGGCTAGAAGTAACGCTGCGTAATATTACTAAACCAAATAGGGATATAGGGGTTATAGGGGATATAAGGGAGAGGACGCCCTATAGGAAGACTCCTATAGACAGCTATAGCAAGCTTAAGACTAGGATAATTAAGAATTAGACTAAACGCGGCAAATTTAATATTTGTAGCCGACCTATAAAGGGTATAAAGCTAACTAGTAAGACTAAGGGAAGAACTGGAGACAATAATAAATTTGGATATAGAAGCGCTAGTAGGAATATAAAACATAGGAATAGAAAGCCCTATATAAAATAAGTAGCGACTAGGGTATAGATATAAGAGACAGAAGTTCTAAAAATCCTAAAGAAAGTGGAAATAGAGGAAGCGAAGAATAAAGGAGAGTTAAATAACCCTTACTAGGGGTCCGCCACCTATCCATTATATAGTATAACTGCGGCAATACAAACCACTACCTTATAAGGCCCCTACTAGATAGTCTAAACCTAAAGAAACACTATATCCTTACTATATAAGAGCCGTATTATAATACCTATATATAATTAATATACTGCCCCTAAGGATTCTAGCTCCTATACGAACCAAAAGTAGCTATATATATATGCTTTATAATTAGCAAGGCTGTTAGCCTATCCTTATAGTTATAGCAAGCAGTTAACCTAGATATTACAGTTATAACAATCTAGATATATAGGGGACCGGTATAAATTATTAATATGTATAACCCTAGGGTTAAAGGGGTCCCATAAACAGAGAATATTATATCGGTAATAAGTTTACTAAAAACCGAAGGCATAGAGTCTATCCTATTAGGAGATATAAACCTCTACTACCCATAGTAGGGGGGTATCCATAGTGCTGCTAAATAATAGGCAGAGTGCCTACTAAGAGCTATAGATATCTGGGGCCTTAAGCTAGCTACTCCCCTAGAAGCAATTATGTGGTAATAAGGCACTACTAGAAGTATAATTAACCTTATATTTATAGACGATGGCCTATACCAGAGACTTAAAAGGTATATCCCTAAAGAAGAATGGGCACTTACCTTAGACTATATCCCTATCCAGATATAGCTAGATTTGGATATTAAGGCGCAACTAAATAGTAAAAGATATGTAATAAGGAAGCTTAAGACAGACAGTTTCCTTAATATAGTTAAATAACAACTTTAAGACCTAGAAGAAATCCACCTAATACCAAATAAATAAGGCTTATTAGCTACCCCTAAGGAAATTAACTAAAGATTAGAAAGGATCCAGGCAGTAATTAAAAATAGGCTAGAAGAGTATTGCCTAGTCTTAAAACCAGGCCCCTACGCGCGATATATATAGTCCGCATAATGCGCGGTTCTTATAGCTAGCTAATAACGAGCAAGAAGGAAATATATAAGTAGCCATAACCCTAAAGACGAGAGACGATATAAAGACACAAGAAACTAGCTAAAGAATACCCTAAAAAAAGAAGTAAGAAATAACTAGAGACGGTTTATAAACGAATATACTATTAATCTAAGCATCCCCTATAATAAGGGCCTTTAGACCATGGCAAGATGGGTAAAGAAAAAGGTGGGACGCCTAGTAAAAGACCTATACCTACTACCCCTATAAAGAGCAGGCGAACTATAGGCCATAAGCAATAATAATAAGAAGGCGAAAATCCTTACAGAAAGATTTTTCCCCTAACTAGCTCCAGCAGACCTTAGTAATATTACTAGTAAAACACTAGTAACTCGCCTAAGGGTTAACAGCGATATAATAACTAAAGAAATGGCTAAAACTATTAGTCGCCTTTTAAACAATATAGTACTAGGACTAGATAGGATCCTAAACAAAGCCTTAAAGACCTATAGTCTACTTATAGCACCTTAGCTTACAGATATAGCCAGAGCATACTTTATAATAGGCTACTACCCGCAACTTAAAAGATCTATAACAACGGTTATCTTATAAAAAGAAGGTAAAGTAGACTACTTAATTCTAGAAAGCTACCGCCCTATTACCTTAAAAAACACCCTAAGCAAGATCTTAGAAAAGGTTATAGCGGACTATATAGTAGATATGGCAAGGAAACACGCCCTACTACTATAAAGCCAATAGGGGCAAGAAAGAATCGCTTAACACTATCAGCACTTACACTACTCGCTACTACCATTAAAACTGCATAGGCTATGCGCAAGGACTTTATAGTATTAATACTTAGCCTAGACATTAGTGGCGCC